>ENA-UOOH01000102-UOOH01000102.1-fermentation-metagenome-genome-assembly--contig:-NODE-102-length-98278-cov-7.560337_pt1 | contig 98278 bp, 114 predicted proteins | sample MGYA00245778_ERZ724025 | MGnify/ENA primary metagenome ERZ724025 (study PRJEB28704, sample SAMN03018313) | fermentation metagenome | biome: anthropogenic terrestrial biome; feature: soil; material... | reverse complement strand
CAATGTTTTTGGCGATGAAGCGTATCCGTGAGAAGCCTTTAGCGCAAGTTCATCAGTAACAGCCTTTTGAGACATTGTTTTATTTATGTTCGTTCCTGTTGTTTGAACAATCTCAAAATTAAAACCGCTTTGTAATCTCCAACCATTTTCAGAACCTTCGTAACTATAATAACCATTTTCCGCTGGAGTTGTAGAATTTACAACTGTCACCAACTCTCCTATTTTTATCAAGCGTCCATCCGTTCCAATTGGATTGACCGAATCAGCGTTCATTGCTGCAACAGATGCATATGTTTTGCGAATATTATAACCGTAATAAAAGTTTGCTGATTCAGCACTACTAATTATATTGGTGTTGAAAGTGTAAGCAACCCAATGCTCCATATTCCATAAAAGAATAACGAACACACCTTCCATTTCGCCAGTTGTTATTGAAATAGGATTGCCTTCATCATCAATGAAATTACTGAATGTCACTGTTCTGTCTTGACCAACGCCTGCGATGTAACAAACTTTACCTTGGTCTGGTTGAACTGGAACGGTACTTTCTTCTGCTAATCCTACCAGAGTGCTTGTAGATACAAGCTCAACGCTACGAACATAATCAAGCATATTCAAGGCATACGCTTGGTGTTTTGCAGGCTGAATCTCCGTTCCTGCCTGCCTGCCCATGAGAGCTTCTATAATCAAATTCCTTGTGTCGTTATATCCTGCCATTTTATTTTAATTTATGAGTATGACTCTGGTTCATATTGTTCTTCGTTGTAATTATTGAAATCTTCAACTAAATTATAACTGATAATCAATTCAACTTCTTCCAAGTCTTCACGAATTTGCTTTTGCAAATATTCATTTATCAATTCTTCATTTGAAGCATATTTGTTTTTCTTTGGCTGTCTTTGAATCCAAATTCCAACAGCTTCTTTGGAATTAAACGTTTCTTTTATTAGAACGGAATTGTCCGATTTATTTTCAAATTTACCTAAAAATTCAACGATGAAATTTTCACTCGAAAGATAAGAACAGTCTAAAGGCACAGGCAGCACCGTTTCGTCACGTCTTTCAATCTTAAATTTAGTTTCTGATACTCTCTTTACCGTATATGTTTCATCATTGCTAAATGCCTCCTCAAACGCTTCCCACGTTCCTTCAATTCCGCTCTCCGATACATTCACAACTACATTAAAAGGATACAAAACTATTTCTTCATCTTTCACAGCAGGTTTCATTACTTCTAACTCAACAGCAGCTCTATAAAATGAAGCGTCAAAAAATTCAGCGTTCAACGGCTCTTGATAACGGCTTGATATTTGCTCCATTTGATAATTAGAACCTACTGAAACTGCCGCAACCTTAAAAGCTGCTTCATCACCGTCATTAGCTACAATTTTCAATTCAACATCTTTAACTGGATAATCAAATTGATTTATCAAACCAATTGCGATAGTTTCTTTTTGTCTTTTTTCAAGAGTGTATGCTGATAACAAATCAAACAAAACATTCAAAGCTGCATTTGGAACTGGCGTGGACGAAATATAACCGCCCAAACTTTTACCAGCATCGCTTTGAGGACTGCTCGGTGATTTTGCTAATGAAGTTCCTGCTCCTGTTAAATATATCATCATAATTCAAAACTTTTTAAGAATAATTTCTGGTTTCATCTCGTGGTTCAATATCAGCAAGATTTATATCAAAAGTGCTGTTTGAAAGAGTTTCAGGTTGTCCTTTTATATTCGTAAATTGAGCAATTGCTAAATTGCTAAAAGGATATTGTTTTTCACTATCATCTATCATTCTGTATTTAATGGAAACTGTAACGCTTTCCGAAAATGATATTGATACAGATGGCATAAAAGTATGAAAATTAAATCTTGAAAAAGCATTCCATATTGACTTCTTAAAGAAAAAAGGAATTTCTGGTTTATCAATATTTCCTGAAATTGAAACTTGATATTCTATTTCTTTGAAATCTGGTATAATCACAAAATCATTGCCAGTTTCTATGATAGATGTATCAAATTTTGAAATATAAACAGCTTTATTAACATTATCGTCAATTTTAGCATATTTCATATTTTTTCTATTTAACAACAACCAACCCCTAAACATTCCGTTTGGAATATCTCCAGTTCCTAAAAAATTGCATTTTCCCGAAACGATATTGAAAACATTAGTGGCTGAAGTAACATTAAAATCATGTTCTAAAACCGTGTATCCATGCTCTACAATGAGTTCAAAATTAGCTGATATAGTATCTACTGAATTAATCCCTCCAATTGTATTAACGTTCAATAAACTAACCAAAGGATTGTTTGAAGCATTTTCTACTTCAACCCCTTGTGTGTAAGGATTATTAAACAAATAATTTATCCTTTCATCTGAAACAGACATTACCCCACCGCCATCAAACTCTATGGAAGCAAGAATGAATTGATTTTCATTTATAGCAGGTTTATCTTCTGAATCAACAATCGAAATATTGTATGAATCATATTCATAAATCATTTTATTTTCTTCCAATGGTTGAAAACCTGGAGTGAATGTTCCAATAACGCTATAATTTAAACCAGATTCAACGGCAAAATTTCCAGAAAGAATGGCAGAAGTATCTGAAATAACTCGGACAACTTCATACTCACTTAAATTTAATGAAGATTCAAATTTAACCTTTACAGGAAAATTGGATTGACCCCTCAAAACTTTTGTAAATTCAGTTCCTACTCCAGTCATAGAACCGTCCAAATTAATAGAAACAGTTCCACGTTCATTGTTTTTTACGGCTCTCGAAAGTATTAACCAACGCTTAACCCCAGTGTCATTTATGGTAAGCTCTAAACCGCTTTCCATTATGATAGCATCTAAATTAGAATCAAATGCCATTCCTGGATTTATAACAACCGTATCAGGTGAACCTGATTTAATTGTTACCTTAAAATTAGAATTGATATCATCTTGAACTATACCATATGATTTTATAAAAGATTTAATGACTCTTTTGTAGCCATCTTCTTCTAAAAATTTCACAAGTCTTTGAAGTTCATTTACTTCCAAAAACAAATTTTCACTTGTTTTTAATCTTGACATATCTTTTATTTTTAGTAATTACTCATAAACACAAACACATTAGTGCTGTCAAAAGGATACAAATACTTTTCTATAATATCTGTAATTTCAACCTTTGATTGGTTATTGTTATTATTGCGAACATAAGTGTACAAAAATCTTGAACTTTGAATAAATCCCAAGCTGTGAGAATTTTCCGTTCCATCCTTTAAAGGTATGATATTCGTTCCCCTGACTAACGGTCTTATTTTGTAATTCCAAATATTCACCTCTGAAGAAACTCCGTTGCTTATTAATTGTATTTTCGGCAATATGTATTTTACAAATGAATTATTGAAATATAAATTTGTTCCATATCCCAAATTAGTTTTACTTTCAGAAAGATTGCTTGATGAATAAGCGTGTATAATACCTCTTGCGTAATACCAACAATCTGTTCTCATATTAGTCAATTCTTTTTCAAAGAACGTTTCTGAGATACTGTCTCCATTTGGAGTTATGAAAGCATCGTTTAATCTGTTCTCCATTATATCAAACCCCTCAACTCCAAACAGAAGTTTTACACTTGATGAAACTCCCGAAACTATTCTGAAAGCGAAAGTGATTTCATAATCCATTCTACTATCAGCAACATAAACGTTTTCAGAAACATCTTGTGTTAAATCAATTCTTCCAAGTCCTGTTTTACCGTTTGTCGCTTTTAAATTCAAAACGTTTTTGCTATCAAAAGATTTCAAAGAATGGCTTGCCGTTCCCTCATTGTTTAAAACGAAATTTGATAATGATTGAAAATCCTTAGTATTTTCTTTTGTTTTGTTTAATAATTCAGATTGAGATGTTCCCTTGTACATTGGTGATGATTGTCTTAAACACCAACCTACTTTACTCAAAGGAATATTTTCATACAAAAGTTCATCACTTATTTTATTTCTTAAAAGTCTTACAAATTCTCCATCTATTGGAACAATTTTTCCGCTCGGCAAAACATCATTTTTTCTTTTAAAAATCATATTAGTGCCCCTTTGTCTTAGCTCATCATAAAGATGTTGAGAAAGATATTGAAGTTCTTCCAAAGTGATATTAGATTCATCAAAATAAACTCCATATTGTCGAACTTGTTCCCTCATCAAAGAAAAATCGTCTTTAAAGTTTTCAAACCTTTTAAAGAAACAAATAAACATTCCAAAAAACCTGGCTACTGAAAAGAATAAATCTATAAAATCACGGTCTTCATTTTCATCATTATTTTCAGCTCTTTTTATATAATTAGGCAATATACCCCTGAAATACAATTTCTTGAAGATATTAGATTCAATTTCATTCAAACAATCACTACCTATTATATTCTCAAATATGCTTGATGTTATCGTTGGAGCTACAAAACTGATTTCTTCTCTTGTTCCTAAAAATTGAATATCTATGAATTCAATCACATCTGTTGCATCAGTACCAATTCTGGTATATCTTACTTCAATCAATAAAGAGTTTTCGGCAATAAATTGATTCTCAGATAAAGCAATGTCGGTTAAAATTTTCCATTCAGTCCAAAATAAACTGTTGGTAGTACTCACTCTGAATTCCCTCTTCAAAGCTCTTTCTTCAGTTTCACCGATGATTGTATCTGTATAACCAGAAAATGTTACCCTTCCGCTTATTTTAGGATTGACCCTTACAATCAAAACATCTCCTATATTGATTATAGTATTATTCATCATACATTAAGTTTTCATCTACTTTATTGTACTTATTCACATCATCATTTTCAAGCTCTATGATAAGTTCACCGTTTTCATTTAGTTCACCTACTTTATTTCCAACGTATGAAAGCATCAGCTCACCTTCTTTTCCGTCAACGTTGTCTATTTCCATCGGTTTATCTAAAACTTGAGACTTAAACAAATCAGGTGTGGTTGAACCGTCAGCGTTCATATCAGCAAAACAATTTATTAAAAAAGTTCCACTAATTTTCTCAACCTCTGTTATAGTTTTTGTGCTCGCTTCTGTTTTCATATTAGATACTCATTAAAACTGTATTTGCATATGATTCATCAGGGCTGTTAGGGTAAAAGAATTGAGAAAGAACTCCTGAATTATCTTCTATTATATTACCATTGAGGTCACGCAATACAAAGCTCCTAATGCGTGGTAACTGATACTTAGGTACGTTTACATCAGCCTGAGGATAAAAATGCGTATCAGGCACGTAACGAACCCCATTGACTTGTTTAGCAGCAAATAACATATTTTCCCACTCAACTTTATTTCCGTATTTCCAAAAACGGTAATCAAACAATTTTGACATCTGAATTTGAATTTCCCTTCGTACACGGTCTTGGTCATAAGCAGGGTCAATGTCAACTCTAAAATCTACGTCAACCATTAACCAATTAACATTATTCAATTTCAAAGCATAATCGTTTGCTGTTCTTAAAAGCTCGGAAAGTGAAAGGAACTCTTCAGAGTTGCTTAATATTTCATTAAATTCAGCTTCACTAAAATCTTGACCGTTGACCGAAACTACAATCAAATTTAATTTACCGTCAACGTCAATTCCACCTTTATAAACCCTCAAAACATTATTATTTATTTTCATGAAAATTTGTTCAAGGTATGAAATCGTTGTTCTTGACAACTGATTAATACTGTCTTTAATCCTTTGTCTGAATAAATCATCGCTTTCAAAATCTCTCCCACCTTCAGCTCTATATTCATTCGTGCAAGCAATATGACCTGTTGGAATAGGATTAACTTTATTAATAGACAAAGGGTCAACATTTGTCATTAACCCCGATTGATTACATCTTAATTTAGCATAAGCATATCCATTAACTCCGATTACAACATCATCTTCTAAAGAAAAAGTTATACCAGTTGTACTGATAAAAGTATGAACGTTCTTCAAATACGTTGTTCCTTCATCTCCGATAACTCTAACATAAGTTGAGCTTGAAGCAGCTCCGAACCTTGGTGAAACACCACGTATAATAGCTAAATTGTCTAAATACTCTCCATACGCAGTATCTGGGAATATGTGTCCTTCAACGATAGATTGATTAACCAAACACTTTTGACCTACCTTAGCAGCTCCGTAAGCAATTCCATTTAAAACCGAATCATTGCCTACATCATTGACTTTATCGGTTTTGTTAAGAAAAATCTCCAAGAACATTTGTTTTAATTCCTGGATTGAAGTTATCCTTGTTATCATATCACTACTTTTTTCTCAGTTTTATAATCGTATTTTGTTTTTATCTCAACAACAACGTTCATTCCACCATTGTTATCATGATTAAAATCTATCACTTTTGCATATTCAAACAAATCGTTTTGTAAAAAATTATTTTGAATATCCATTACCAATTCTGGATAAGCAAATTGAACCGCAGAAACTCCTTTTATCAATTTATAATTTTTACCAAACATAGTATTTTCAGGAACATCGCCACGATTTAATTCCATTAAAATATCGCACTTTTGCTCTACATTTAATTTGAATTCAACAATTGATAAATCATTGTTTTGAAAGGTTATTTTTCTTTCAATATCCTTACCATAAATTCTTTCTCCAATAGGCATATCCAAAATGCTGGTAACAACTACATCATTGGTATTATTTACCATTACATTTATTGAAGACAATTTATCAATTTCCCAATCTGATTCATTCATATCGTTACTTAACATCAAATCAATCCAACTGGTACTTTCTCCACTTATTTCCTTAACGGTATTTGCTACATCTTCAATAGTTTTAAACCCGCCAATATCAGAAGCAACCTGTATGTAAGGTTGATAACCTCTCTTTGTTAATGAAGTCCTGCGATATTTTGGTAATTTATTTATTTTCTCAATCGTGTTATTCAAATCATCAATAATGTCCATCAATTCCCAATATCCACAATTTGAAAATTTATTAGAAAAGTTTTTAAATTGAATTAAAACATCTTTACAATCTGAAGTCAGTCTTTTTAAATCATTCAAATGTGAATTATCTATACTGACTGTTTCTCCTGAAAAATATCGGTTTATAGCAGGATATGAATTCAACATAAAATCTCTATATCTCGTCAAAAAATCAATTAACGGATATTTTGTCACTTTTTGAAATTCTATTACAACTGTTTCTATCATAACCCTATATTTAATGAACCTAAAGTGGCTCTTGAAACATCCTTTAAAATTCCACCAATTCCTTTTGCGATAGCATTTGAAGCAACCTTACCGATAAATCTTTTGTCTGAATTGCCGTCCTGTCTTTTTACAGCTTCCGCAGGAGCAACCGCTTTCATTTCTACATTATAATACCAAAGCATATTATTTTCTACGCTTTGAGAAAATGAGCTTTGCATTACTTCTACTACATAATGGGTGTTTAAAGCGTAATTATTGAAAATCAAAATACAAGGATTTCCCTTGTCGTCAATCTTAAAGGATTCATCAATAATGTTTTTCAACATCTTTATCAATCCATATCCTGTTTTAATCAAAATGTCATCACCCATGAAATTAAAACCTAAATTTCCGCCAAAGAAAGGAATATTGGAAACTGATTCAACTTCTTTCATCCCCGTCAATAAACGAAATTTTCTTCCAAACGTTCCTTGAAGTGAAATATCTCTCGGAACAAACGTGCTATTAAATAATGTTGCAATCCCTTTATTTGTCTTTGTTATAGAAGCAATTTGAGTTTTGCTTTCCATTATATTGTTAGGCATTACAGCAAAACTCATAAACCCTTTTGTGTTTCCCGAACTATCTAACAATTCAAGAGAACACATATAATATTCAAAATTGTCTGGAGCAAGAGAATGTAACGCCCCTTTCCCTATTGTGAAAGCAGCTTCTCTTGCGTTTTCAACTACTGAATTAACCGTATTTCCAGCAATTCTACCAACTTGATTTATAAATGCCATACCCTTTTATTTCTTTTACAACTTAATAACTGCTCATTATGATATAGTCCCAGTGCCTGGCCCAGTTGTCGTTCCAGCTCCAGTGGAAGTTGTTACTGGTATGCCTGGTTGAACAGTTACCGTTGCTGTTTTAATCCAAGCATCCACGCCATCTGCTACAGCATTCGCTATTGAATCAGCAAAATCTTGTTTTACTTTCTCTGAATCTGACTCGTTACTTATAGGAGCGTCCAGAGCTTCTTTTATTTTTTGTTTGAGTGTAGCTCTCAAACCTTCTGTATTGACAGACATAATTATTCCAAATTAGAAATTTTACTTTTGATTGTATCTAACTTCGCTTGTATAGCAGCAAAAGATGCGGCATTCACAGGTGTTGAAGTAGCTCCTACTGGAGAAATAACAGTTATTGCTTGAATGGCTTTCAGCATCTCGTCCAATAAGTCCGCCAGTGTATTCCCTAACACCATCGGCTCTTTACCGCTATTGTGGTTTATCTTTTTGCTAATGACGTCAACTTGTCCATCCTTACAGGTTATTTCATTTTCAAATTCATCTTTGTAAACCAATCCTAAACCAAGCTCATAAACAATACTGGTTTTGGTTTCTCCTTTATCCGAAATTTCAACTTCAATCTTTTGATTAGTTCCAATCTTTACTTTCTTTTCCGAACTTATATTCAATTCATTGTCTGAACTTATATTCAGAATTGAATCTTTATTTTTAGAACCTAATTTAACATTTAACTCAGCTGGAGTTTCTTCATCACCTACTAAAACGATATCAAAACATGATTCATCTCCGTCAATGAATAATTCTACAAATTTTGTCTTATCACCGTTTTGTCTTTTTAATCTGAATTGGTTTTCAGCTAATGAATAATACTCATTTTGTTTTCTTAATACTCCGACTATAACAGGTAATTGTGAAATAGCATCTTTGACCCAAACAACGGCAGTTCCACGATTTTCTTCATCGGTTGGAAAGGTTATATTTTGCATAACATTAATATCAGCATGTACACCGCTGAAATATCCGTAACCCTTACCACCGTTTATTGTTAAAGTGTTAGTGCGATAGCAATCATTTATATATTGCTCTCGGTCAATATCCGATGGAACTACAACGAACCCTACTCCAGCACTACCTATGCCAGTATCAAGATTTCTTATTCCAATATATTCTTCTTCCATCTTTAACTCCTTTTTACAGCTCCAGTTTCATTCCTATAAAGATTTATGTTTTCCCAGAACACTTGTTGTTTAGACATAAAAAAACCAAAAGAATCAGTATTGACTCTCCATTTTGAAATAACGTTTTTCCAATTATCAGAAGTTACTTTTTCAATATCAAAATCTTTTCCAAAATCAATTATATCGAAATAACTCATTTTTTTACCGCCAATATCCTTTCCATAAATATATGCGGGAAACATCCCCTTTGAAACATTCAAAGTAGTTGTTCTATTTGTACCGCCCATGTTCACTTCATAATTATTGGTAACAGAATCAACATAAAATAATTCACCAGAAGTGTGCATAATCAATGTTCCACGCTTTATCCTTCTGTCGCCAATAATTGTAATTGTACCTCTCCTTGTAAAAGGATTGTAAGCATTACTTTCAATCAAATATTTAAAATCACACAAAGCATTTCTTAAAATCCTATCTCCATTTTGCTTATTCTCATCCTTATCTGAATTAAATCTACCTGAATAAGCAAAGTTGAAATAATTACTTTCTACAGCTAAAGGTCTGCTGCCCCAAACTGAAGCATATTCAGGAAAAAATACAGCTGGCATAAATAAATTAGCTTCACGAAAACCTAACAAATCAGCATAAGGGATGTATTGATACCAAGAATAAATACCTTGATTATTCCAAGATAAATCAGTTGTCAATATTTCATCCGCTTTTAGCTCTATGGTAGTTAAATCAATCATTCTTTGAAAACTCTCTTTATCAAAAGGTGGTTTTCTAACATACCAATAATATTGATTACCAAAGGTATCTCCAGCAAATTCAACCAAAGGCTCTTGACAAACCTTTCGGAAAAAATTCAATAATGAACCCTGTTGAGTTGAAATTCCTGAATCTAACACCTGTTTTTCTTCTACAGAACTATCAATAACAAGTTTCACTATTTGCCATATACCAGGAGCAACCCTTTCATTAGCCAATGTTTCAACAGCTTTTGCTCTTTCCTTTGAATCATTTTTTGAATATTCAGTAGCTGCTTCAACTGTTATGTCCGTTTTCTTTGAATACTTATAAGATGTTTGAGTTTTCAAAGAAGATGAATCAAAACTTAACCAAGACTGGTCTCCATAATTTAAAACAGCATTTGTTTTTTTAGCAATTAATTTTTCTTTTGCTAAAAACCAATATTTGGGGTCAACGGGAACTGAACCATAATTTCTTATCTCAAGGTGAAGATGTGGGCCAGTGGAATGACCAGCGTTTTTATCACCAGTTGCTCCTCCAGTTGTTCCTATTTTTTGACCTTGAATTATATCATAACCAACATTAATGTAACTTTCAACACTATGTAGATGCATGAACAAAATATCAATGAAAACGCCTTCGCCAACCCAATGTCTTAAAGTAACATACAATCCAGCTCCGTTCTTTTGAATAGAACGTTTAACAATTTTTCCTGAAAGTGGTGCGTTTAAAATCGTACCTTGAGGAACTCCAAAATCAATTCCGTTATGATTTTGTATTTTACCATTTATGTTACGTTTACCAAAATCGCTTGTAACGTATAATATCGGTTGACCGACTAAAAACCCCTTTTGAAATGTTTTATAAGTTGCCATGTTACTTTTCCTTTGGTTTTAATTCTATAAATTTTGTTCTATCATTTCCCCAAGAATCAAACACATAACCAGGAACAACTTCAACGTTTGCTAATTGAGAAATTACACCTTTTAAAATAAAACCAATATCCATATTTATTCTGTTAGCAAATATATCAATTTCACCGCTTGGTCTTCTCAATCTGTTAACAGGATTATTGTAAACATTATTCATGAAATCAGCTTCTTTGATATCTCCTTGTTTACCTGTACTTTGGTCATTACCGAAAACAGTGCTTGGGTCAGAAGTGGTTGAAGGATTAAAAAAGAATGAGCCGTCTTCAATCAAAATTTTCATTAAATCCCTTCCTGTTATTTCAACCCACGCTTCTGAATTTTGAGAATTTGTCACAACTTTAACATCATCAACTAAACCAATCATATCATACACTCCGCTTGAAATAATAGATTCAAGACTAAACTGGTCTTCATCTCCAAAAGCCCACCAATCTCTTTTCTTTTCCATTTCAAGTTTCTCGAACGAAATAAAGAGTAAATCATTTGATGAAATAAGCCAATTAAAATAATTAGATTCAATGTCATCAAACTCAGATTTTGAATAATAATTACCATCAAATTTATACATCAATTCATCTTTCTCTCCCCTTCCTAATGTACCAAAATCTTCTCTATCAACTTCAGAAGAAATTTGAGTAACACCAGCGTTTCTTCCGCTTATTATAGGTAACTTTATTACAAAACTGCCGCCATTGTTTGTAACTGTTGTAGCTAATGAAATTATGTGTTTGCTTAAATCTGAAAATTGAGAAGTTTTTTTATTTAACCAATTTGTACCGCCTTTCTTACTTCTACCAGTCCAATAAAGACTTTTAAACCATCCAAAAACTTGACAATCTAAACTTCTTTTGGAAGTAGTGTCTATTTTATAACCGTCATCTTGTAAAATATCTTGAATCTTTTCATCAGCAAAAGCATAAAAATCATCAGTATTAACTTGTGCATTAGTCTGGCTTATCGACAATTCAGCAGTAACTTTACTTGGATTTATTTTCAAAACACAAGGAGTGGGTAACCACATATCGACAGTTAAATCAGAAGCACTATTTGGATATTTACCTTTTGCCGCCTGTTCTATTTTTTTATCACCGTCAGACATTTGACTCCAAATAAATTCTCTATTCAATTCAAATAAATCTTTAGGCTCTATTCCATAGATATGATTTCTTTCCATGAATTTTGAAATATTCATTTGTCTGCCTCTGTGATAAAGCAATATGTGATTATTGTTATCTTCAGCCATTACTTATTTCCTCCAGTTTTAGTAGTATTTGGAACTGGATTGGTAGTGGTTCCAATCATTTTACCAATTATTTCATTCATTTTTGAAATCACTTCCGCTTTTCCCTTGCTCCAAGCAGTCAAGAACTCGGTTGATTGAATAGCATAAGCGTCTTTATTCAATTTTGCCCATTCATTTATAGCTCCCTGATTGGTTATATCACCAGACAAAAATGACCTTGGGTCTCCACCTTGGGTGAATTGATTAACATATTCATCAAGTCTATCTGGAGCAATATCAGGCAATAAAGATTTAAAAGCAAAATATCCCATTTGAGTATCTGTTCCGCCAAATTGAGAAGTTATTCTTTGAATAACCGCTTGCATGATTTTACCTTCATTCTCAGGATTTCTTAATTCACGGTCAATCAAATCCATACGTCCACCAGTTTCTGGGAATAAATCTGAAACAGAACTATAAATCAAAGCTCTCATCCTTTCGTTCATGGGATTTTGAATCATACTTTGAAACGATTGTATATCAGTTCCAATCCTTGAATCCTGAGTTATTCCTTGAACAGAAGAAAATGCGGCAAGAGTTTGATTCGCTACATCATAATTTGGTCTATCAGCTCGGTTCATATATGAACCCATTAACTGTTGTTGAATATCGTATTTTTCCTGAACTCTTGTAAAATCGTTCATAGAAATTCCCGAACCTTCAATGTTTGATAAAATGCTGACCATTCTCATTAATGCGTCCGTTACATTAGTTCCATATCTATCATAACGTCCACCCTCTTGTAAACTACCTTGTTGTAGTGATAAATTCCTTTCTAAACCAACTTGTCTTAATGTTTCCGCAAACCAATCTTCTGAAGTGCCTCTTGCTTTTATTCTCCTTGCCGCTTCTCCGCCAAATTCATCCGCTGTAAATCCATAATCACTTATTTTAGTTCCGCCCATTGAAGCGTCAGGAATAATATCACCTAAATACCTTGAAGCATCTCCGCCAGATAATCCTGATGTTGCTCTTAAAGCAGCAAGGTCTGACATATTTTCATAAGACTCACCAGCTCCAGTCATCATCTTTCCAGCACCAGCTGCGAGTGCTACCCAGCCTAAAAATTTCAAAGCTGTTTTTAAACCCATCCCAGAAAGTCCTGCGATAGCAGAACCTCCACCCATTATTGTTCCAGAAAGGTCTCCACTTTGTAAACCACTAAACATTCCCATAAGTCCTTGAGAACCTTGAAGCATGGAATCATAATAAGGTTTACCCTGAACTTGACCGCCACCGCTCAATGCTCTCCTCAGCTGTTCGTTCACATCGGCCAAACGTTTTCCAGCGTCCATAGCCCCTACTTCCGTTTCAGCTGAGTCACGCTCTAAAATCAATGCTTTTTGTTGCGCTCTTAATCTACCAATATATGAATCAGAAGTTCCAGATTCAGACTGTCTGTTGAAATATTCAGTAAGCTCTTTAATAGCAGAAGTCAATTCAGCTTCCGCTTTTGACCTTTCAGTTTTTTCTTGTTCAATTAAATCATTTTCTTCGGCATCAAATTTGCTACCAACACGTCTGTATTCCGCTTCTCTTTGTTGGTCAATTTGTTGGTCAAGAATGGAACGGTAAAAAGGGTCATTAGCATTAGCTCCTAAACTTGCTAATCCAGATTTCCTTTGTTCTTCCATTTGTTTATCAATGGCCTCATATTCTCTGGACATTCTTTGATGCAAATCAGCTCTGCGTGAATCATAACGCTCCGAAATAGCGTCATTTACAACACCTTTTTGAGATTGTCCGTATTGATTAATGATTTGAGTCATAGATGAAGAACCAGGAACTAACACAACGCCCCTCTGTTGCATTTCCCTACGAATATCATCAATCATCCTATCATTAGTTGGAAGACTTGACCCCCCTCTTGAACCGCCTGATGCTCCACTACCGCCCCCTGAAGGATTGCGTGAAACGTCATCAAGCTCATTTCTTAATTGAGAGGCATTTCCACGTATGTTTACCGTTACATCTGCCATGTTATTCTTTATTGAATTGTTCTAAATCTAAATTTTCAAAGTCTTCATCAATTTGAGATTCAGATAATTTAACAACCTTTTTTTCTGAATTGTCTGTTAAGCCAAGAATTTCGTTTTCAATTTCTTCTTCATCAGCGTCATATTCAGTCAATGATTTATTTATCAAAAGTTCTTCTTGGTATTCTATCAACATGTCAATGAAATTCATTTCTCTGTGTTGTTTAGAACCGAAAGGAACGTGATATTTTTTTCTCCACCAAAAATCTATGGTGAACCGATGCCAATCAAAAATAAAGTTATTTACTTTCTTCTTGAGTGTTTTCTTCTTGTTCAATATCGTTTCCGCCATTTCCGCTTGCTGAATAAAGTTGTTTTACTAAATCATCATACCAAGGTTTGATTTGCACAAGATAAGTTTCAACAATATCTCTCACTTCATCCAATTGAAGATTGGCGTAATTTTTTACATCGAAATACTTACCGACTGAAGGAACGCACACCTGAAAGAATGCGATAGCATCTACAAGGTCTAAAACCATATACATACTCTTTACCCCCGATGCCGACATAACACCGTAACGATTGCTTGTAAGTGCTTGTTTTAATGATTCTATGTCAATCATCTGACCTACGTTTGGAAACTTAGCGGTGAAATTCCTTTCCCCAATGTTGAACTTAATCTCTCTTTGAATTGCGTTCATAATACGATTTTTTATTGTTTATAAAAATAAAAAGGTACTACGTTTTCACATAGTACCCTTTCTATAACTGTTTCGTTTTGGTTAAACAACTCCATTATATAGAATTGGTTCCAAATACTCAAACTCTGTATCTCTGCCTGAAATTTGCCCTTCTTGAATATCAAAACCTTCACGGGTCATAAAAGCTCCGATAGTTTTCGCAAAAGTTTCATATTTCGTTTGCACCAATCCAGTTTCAGCGTCAATTGCTCCGTCTTTAACTTTTCTGAGAATTGATATCTCAAGTCCATCTTCTTGAAGCAATATTGCGTTCGCCCATTCTTCAACCGTTCCAGCATTTCTAAAAGCTCCTTTCTTCATCTTGTTCGCTAAAAGATTGAAGTTTATAGTATATGAGGAACAGCTCAATGAGCCTGTCCATTCCAAAGCAGGTAACTCGTCTGGATTTAAACGACCAACGCCAGTAACACGCCCACGTCTTATATTTTCGGTGACACGCACGTTTTTCATTTTTCCAACGGTAACGCTATTTATTTGAATGATTGCTAATGGAGCAGTCATCACTTTTTCATTCTTTGTTGCCATATCCGTTTATTTTTAATGTTTATATTTCTACTGAAAAATCCAAAACGTTACCAACAAAGAAAGTTTTATTCACAGGAATGTTCGGAACAAAATCATAAGTGATATAAAAATTACTATTCTTAGCGGTCACTTTAACATTCTTCCAGGTAACAAGCAAATTATCATTTCCAGGATAAGCGACCAACGAAGCAAGTTTTGTTTCGGTAAAATTCTTAACCGATTGAGGTGAAGCCTGAGCAATCGTTTGCCCTGTAAATCTCACTTGCCCTTCCAAAATCAATTCTTTGTTAAGTTGTGATTTAATTAGTTCAACAGATAACTCAAAAGATTGACCGTCATCAGCAATCGTTTTCTTATTATCTAACAAAGTAGTTACGCCTTGATTTACGCACCAATATCCTGAAACATTTCTCATATGTAGAATACCAGCCTGTAAAGCGTTTTCACGTTCACGTTTTTTCAAATCATAAACAAAACTTTGATACCCCACACGCTTAAACGTCAAAGGTGTTTGAGGTGCTAAACCAGCGTTCAAACCTATTACAGCAGCGGCAAGATAAATTGAATTCAATTGTTTCGTTCCATTTCGGTCTTTTCTTGTAACGACTGGAGAACCGTGTACAACAACTACCTGACCAGAATTGTAGAACTTAGCAATTGATTCAGAACTATTAGATTCACCAAATAAATCAGTATCGTCTTCACCACCTGCTACAACCATAAACTCGGTAAACTTAGCATCTTGTTTCAGGAAAGTAAAAAGTTTTGCGTTTGTATTTGCGTCAACCCCCTTACCATCTGCAGCGTTCAAATTGGAAGTCAAAAAGAACGTAACATCAAGTTCAGCAATTGCTTCAAGAACATCAGCATATTCAGTTCCACTTAAAAAAGTAGTTGTTCCGCCAGTAGCTAAAACTTGAGGAACTGCTGTTAATAAAGTTGCGTCTGCTCCTGTTTTTGAAACTACAAAGTGAGCAAGAACGCTTCTGGATGAAGATGCCCAATTGAATAACTCAGCCAAAGTGGTTAAATCTGGTGATTCGGCAATTAAGTTTGGAACCGCTTTATCAATAGGATAAACCCCAAAAGGCTCTCCGTCTTTGTCAACTCCTGAAAAAGAACCACGGAAAATTTGAAGTTTAAAAGTATCTACAGTGTCACCTGCTACAATCTTAGCAGCATACCCTACTTTTAAAACGCTTTCAACTTCCACCCCATTTCCTACAACTCCTTCATTTTTACATTTTAAAGATAAAACATTACCCTCTGATAACGTTAAATCAATGTTAGCTGCTAAAGTAGTTGCGGCTCTCACATAGAATAACTTGGGTGCTCCCGCAGCTCCTGCAATGGGCGTGAAGATTTTTTCGGCAATATCACCGACTAAACCGCCACCCATAAAAGCCAAGAAGTCCTCATAATTTTGGAACTCATACACGGATTTCAAACCCTGATTGAGCTCTCCTTGAACCCCTGAACCTCCAGCAAATTCGTAAGTGCCGTTCATACTCAACCCAGTATCTATAATCATAACATTGCCAAAATCGCCAACGTTTGCTACAGAAGTTGGATTGTAAACGGTTGCAGCATACGAACCAGGTTCAATGTAGTTCTTGCCTTGAAAATTTACAACTGTCGCCATAATCTTTTGTTTTAATAGAATTTATTTCAATTTTCGTTTTATATCTATACTTGATTTTGAGAAGTATCATCTGTGTAGTCTATCATTCTCATGATGAAATAGAATTTTTTTGCTATTTCATTTTTTACAAGTTGAGGAACATTATGTTCATAAGTAAAAGATAAATTGATTACTTTATGAAACATAGGAACTGGAGCTAAATCATCCTGCATTAAAATATCGTTTCCCGATAATGAAGGAATGCGAATGCCCATCAACTCCAAATGAGGAGTGAGCATTAGCAGCATACTTTTCACTACGTTATACACTACGTTCACTTCTGAAGAATTATTGCTTGTAATCATTATTTGATACGTGCATTCGTACATCTGAGTGAAATATTGTTGAGTAGCAACCTTTTCTCCATTTTCCAAAACATCGTCTTCAATATATCCTTCATCCGCTCCGATTGTAGATTTACCTTGTTCTGATGGAAGTAAAATGTGCATAGAAATACTTTGAGCAACCTTTTGATTAAAACCGAAATTCACAGATAAATTTTCAGTTTTTTGAAACATTTTTTTAGCTTGCTTAAAATATTCATAAAGATTCATTTTAATAACTTTTCCATCTTCATCAACCCCTAATATTTTGTATAAAATAGTTTTGCTATCATCCGATAGGTTTTCAGCTAAATCGTTTCTCAATAACTTTACTATTGATTCTAAAGTATTGAAAATAACTATTTCTGGTAATAATATTCCGCTCATAATGCTGTTTCTAAATAAGTCAAAACTTCATTTTCTACGATAGTATCAACGTCCGTTTTATCAATTGCTTCTTGAGCTAAATTATACGGCTTAATACCTTTATGAATCCAACTCAATGGGTCTGAATTCGCTCCAGCTCTCCTAAACGTACCATAAGTGTTTTGTTTAGTTTGAGCATATTGCGCTCTCCGTTTCGATAATCCTTCATAAATTGAATTCTTATGTTGATAAGTATCGTACAACATTCCACCTTTTTCATTCATTATAGCTTCTCTTGACAATGGAACTTCATACGGTGAAGGAATTTCAGGAGCAGTTAAACCGTGACCAGCACTCCTTTTCCTCATAACGTCATAAACTTCTTGAGGCATCTCTCCAGTGAACCCTGCTTGTCCTAATGTTCCTGGAACTCCGATGCGAAAAGGAATTGTTAAATACCAATCACCGCCCTTATAAACTTGCATTCCTTTTTTGTTATAAACAGGAATGGTATATTTTACTTTTTTAGATTTTTTAAACCCTTCTTTGATATCAAAAGGTGAAGCACCTTGTTCTATCATATTGGGTAAAACTCCTGTTAGTACAATTTGTTTTGCGAACCTACCTTTATCAACTTTTATAAGATGCTGGGTATATTCAGGCAAAGTTGAATTCAATCTTTGTTTTGCCATTGCTTCCCAATTCATATAGATTGCCGCAGTAACCGCATTAACGCAAGTTTCTGTTAAGGTATCAACCGCAGATGCGGCTAAACCAAATTGGGCTTGTAACCCCGACAAATCTATTTCAATCGGTTTCATTTTATCACTGAATTTTCAAATCCTTCTTCTCCAAATTTTTGCGAATCAAATATATAATGAGCCTTTCTTGCTAACACATTTATAGGCATGTCCTTTAACTGTTCGTCTGAATAGGCACATCCTTGTTCCCTGACTCTCATCAGCTCACGGTTAGCATCTATAACATGAAAAACTGGGTAATGTGCGTACCTTATGGATATGCTTATAGGGATTTCAGAAATATTACTTATATTAACATCTCTTACTTCAATTAAATCCTGAATGCCCAAACTGAATTCTATTTTGTTTCCCGAAATAATAAAATCTTTTTCATCAACAGGAACTAAATGAGAATCATCAGAAGAGAAAAGATAAATATTGGTAATGAATAAAGGTTCATAAACTGGATAAGCAATTATCTTTCCTTGGAATAAAATCGGATTTATTACTTCAGAATAATACGCTTCAAGCTGCGTCAAAATTATTCTATCCATAAACCCCAATTTATCCGTTCCCCTTGTAGTTATTGAAGAAGTGCCACGATTGATTTCACTCCAATCTTGATAACGTTTTTTGTTATCCATGTGCTGAGCTATAATCCTTGTTTCTCTCCTATCAATAAAAAACCATCCTCTACCTAAACAATTTTTACAAGTGGAAAGTGCCTGGCCAGTAGCTCGGTCAACGCAAGGACATCTTAAAGCTCGGTCAATTAAAGCATCATACCCTTGCGACATTATGAGCTCATTGAAATCATGAACTCTCCATCCTACTTTTGGGTCAACGACTTCAGCAGGTGTTTGAAAGGCAACTGGTTTATCTGATATTATACTTTTCTTTTCCATCTTGCGTTACAATACTTCAAAAGGTATTCCCCTGTATTTACTTTTCAATGACGGCAGATTAGAATTGACATCATCGGTATATTGTTTCATTCGTCCAGCGAAAAGTCCGCCAGTGGAACTTCTGGACAAAGGAGTGCTTTGACTAACACCATCTAAACTTAATTGAATAGAAGTTATACCAATTCCATACAAAACATCTCCTATAACAGCAAGAATATTCATAGCGGCAAACTTAGCTACAAAATCAAAAAGGTCAGCAGGAATTTTATCCCATCCTGTAACATATCTTGGTCTCCAATAATTTGGAATGTAACTTTGTCCGAACCATCCTAAATGTGGAGAAAGTCCGTTATAAATTAAAGAGTTTTGCGTCATTGTAGCTCCGCTCTTGCTTCCTGTGTTTGGAATGAGATAGACATTTCTGTATATAGCAACCTCAGCCTGTTTTTTAATCGACAACCATTCCCTTGGATAAGTTATTTGACAAACGTCATTTATCCAACCTTCCAGATTATCAATATAAGCAATAGGATACATTGTTCTGATATACCCCCAAGACATGAATTCTTGTCGGTTAAAATCCCGATTTTCTTCTATGACTTGTTTTGTGAGTTTAATACTGAACAAACTTTCCACCTGCGTTTGAGCAGACTTGATGTGCTGAGATAAAGCCTGACTTGATATTTTCCTACCGTCACTTGAACAAGTTGGAATACCAAACAAGTAAATCTCTAACAATTCAGCAGGAGACATTATCATCTCTACGTTCTTGTTGTATTGTATTTTTAGTTTTAAACTCGGCATATCAGAACAATGTTAAAAGAGTTATTTTTACATTTCGTCAAACTTCTTCATCAAGTAAGCTGACATGAGTTTTTTGGAAGTGAGCTTTTTCCATTCTTCTTCTGGATAACCAGCTTCAGTTGCTACGTCCTTCATCTCTTCCAGCTTCATGTTTTTCAAACCTTCCTGAAAAGCATCCCTTTCGGAACTTTCTTCATTTTCGTCTTCAAGCTCATCATCATCTTCATCGATGTCTTCCGCTTCTTTTTCAGGAACATTCTTCTTGAGATATTCCCAATCATTAGTGCTATTTACAAGCTGTACTGCACACTTCGGTGATACGTCCGCTATTCCGTTACCATCGATGTCGATGAGTCCGTCAATAGGCACGATTAGTTTCGTTGAAACTACCTTTGAATTTTTTGCTTTAATTTTCATTTTATACAATTTTTAAGAAAAAAAGGGGCAGGAGTATCCACCCCACCCCTTTCAATCAAGTTCAACTATTTTGTTACTTATTTCACGAATTTTCCGATATTCACGAAACGAACCATTTTCTTGGGAGCATAAAGGAACGGTGTTCCATAAAGCAGAACCATAAAACGGAACGCTGGAGAAAGAACGGCCAAATCCATTTTCATAAGCGGTGCCAACTGAGCAAATTCAACAACTTCGTTATCGAACTGAGTAAGCATCGACTGGTCAGTGTCGGGCAAGAAACGGTTCATATCACGAATTGAAAGTGCGGCAGCTCCGTCATATCCACGGGTCAGGTCATCCAGGGAAACTTCAAACAGCGGGAAAAATTCTCCAGTAGCAGAACCACCGACTTTGGTACGGTAAATGCGATAAGCAGTTGCTTTATTCACACCACCACCATCGGTAAAGGTTAAATCAATCGCTCCACCTGCAACGGCTGTAGCTGCCGCAGTACTGTAGATTGACAAATCAGATTCACCGAAACGGTTGATTGCTGATACTGCGTAATAAACATTTCCAGCATCCTCAGCAAAGAACTTACTTCCAGAAACTGCAGGTTGAACTGCAACAGGTGTAGTAACGTCCCAAACAGGTTTGGTTGGAGCTTTCTGAGAATTGGCAGCAGTGGTTGAATTTTTGCTCGGCAATTTCTTGAAGAACACGTCATGGTTCAAACCGATACGGCCAAACTGAGAATCAAACGCCTGAACGTGCTGACCCATGATACCATTGGAAAGGGCATCGCTGTTCGGCATGATGAATTTGTTACCATAGAAATTCTTCACAAAGCTCGAAAGAACGGCAGGTGGGCCATAAATCTGCGTACCTAAACCGTAATTTTCAACGATAGAGTTTGCGGCAGTTTCAATAGCTTCTTCAGTCAAAGCAGAACCACGAAGGTCAACTACCATTTCTGAATCCATGTAGTTTGCGTAAGATGCCCAAGCGTCAGACTGCTGTTGCTGAGCAAGAAAACCATTGAATTGTTCAGGAATGTGTTTTTCATTACCGAAATACAAACCCTGGTTCAAGGTACGCAAAATCCAAAGCGTTCCATCTTTAATAGTACGTTCCATAACGGAACCAATCATGGTGTTTACAAGGGTCATCTGGTGAGTTACACTCTTGGTTACACCAAGGTACTTCACCAACTGTGCCCTACGAACAAAGATGCTGTCTTCTTCTTCGGGCAGCTCTCCCTCTCTGTTCCATCCGCCACGGTTAGCACCGTAAGAAGTCTGTTGATTGTACTCTTCAACTGTGTTGTAAGCAGCCTTCTTTGGAAGGTCTTTCCACAACCGAATGTCATTTTCACGAAAGGTGATGTGCTTCAGAGTTTTCTCCAAAGACTCAACCTTCAAGGGTGCACCTGAAGCTGTAGTCAGGTCTGCGGTATCACGGCCAGTAATTTGTTCTGCCGCCAACGCTTTGTTTAAAGCATCAACGTTTTCCGAACTACCTGCGCCAAAGTGAAACCCATCTTGCTGAGAGGCATAGCCATAATCAGCCAAATTGATTGATAATCTTTCCATTGTTCTCTTTTTATAAAGTGTTATTTAACGATTTCAATTCCATATTCGTTCTTGATGCGAGCAATAATATTTGAAGGCAATGATTTGGTTGCTTCAAAATGAGTCACTGCCTTACTGAATTCATCGTCAAACCCCTTAGAAAAAGTAGCTTGGTCAAGAATTTCGGCAACAACATTTTTCTGCCTGCTGATGCTCACCTGATTCGTTTTAGAACGCTCCGAACCTTCATTGCCAAAGTCATTTTCATTTGACTTAGCAAAATGTCGTTCAACTGGTCGTGCTGAAGATATTGATTTTGGAGCAGGAACTTCCGAACCAAACTGTTCAATCTTTTCTGATAGAACTGAAATTGTTTCGTCCTGAGCCTTCACAATATCAAGCAGCTCATTTTCACGGGCAGCTGCGGATTCAAGTTTTTGACTCGCATCCTTAATCATAACTCCAAGTGCTTTGATGTACTTAGAATTAATTTGATGAGAAGAAGCAATTGCTTTTTCAATACGGTCAAAACGGTTTCCACCATCTGCTTTTTTCACTTCGCCACCTTCTTCAGCTCCATCATCTTCTTCATCGTCTTCAGGAGCTTCTTCTGAAGTGTCGTCTTCACTCTCAGGTGCTTCTTCAGCTTTTTTAGTTGATGATTTTGCTTTCGTGATTGGCTTTTCTTGGGTTTGTCCACCATCGGCATCACAACCCTTTTCAACGTCATTCTCTTCCACATCAAGCCCCAAAGCCTCATATGCTTTTTGAATGTCGTCATTTGTTACGTTTTTTCGTCCTTTCATTTTCGCAAAATTTATTAACATTAAATGAATTTTTTCTGCTTTCTCAATACTAATAGCTGGAATGTCTTTGAAAAGTCTTTCAATGACCTCTGATTTTGAAAAAGTTTGATTTTTGATTTTCTTGTTTACTGATTCTTTCTTTAAAGCAGAACCACTTTCTGTGTTCATGCTTTTTTCTTCCGTTTCCTCAGTTTGTTCTGTTTCATCATAGTCTTCATAATCCTCATCAATTTCTCCCTTAATGATGTTGGCAAACGTCTTTGGATTTTTAGGTTGATGAGTTATCGCCACTCCAGTGATTATAGCTTTTAATATCTTTTTGTAATCAGGTGAATTTTTATTATCGGATTTACGCTTGATTACTTTACCTTCAATTGAATAACCTAAACGCCTTGTTTTTGAATCTTTTTCAAGAGTTTCAGCAAGCTCCCAAACGTCTTTCGCTATTCTGCTTGAAGGATATAAATCAGTTTCAATGTATAACCCTTCTGGACGTATTTCTGCTTTTGAAGGCTCTCCGATAATAGTTGCTGGTTGACCTTTCGCTTGATGATGCCAATTAACCATTCCGCTTTCTAACAACGGCTTAATATCAAAACCCTTGGGGTCAAGAAATTCTCCATCGCTATCTTCATCAGAAGTGGAAGCAATTCCACCCAATTTCATTAACTGTTCTCCAGTTGTTGGGTCAATTACTTCTGTAGCTTTCTCAATGGGGCACCAAAATTTGAATTTATTTTCTTCTATCTTTGACATACTTTTTTACAAATAAAAAGGTCAAGAATTTAATTCTTTGACCTTATTATAACTGTCAATGTTAAATTGATTTACTCTTCAGACATTGTTCTTCTTATCCAACCAAAAAAGAATTTTTGATTTGCAGGTTTTCTTTCCGTTATATTGATGTAGTATTTTATTTTCTCAATTCTTCTTGCGTTTATGTAATTTTCATACGTGATTTCATTCGTAACCCTTTCAAGACTATCTTTCAAATTCTCTATTTCAGTTTTTAATTCTAAAATAAGAACCGTATCAGTTAAATAAATAACTTCTACCGAATGTATTGTATCTTGACTCTCACGCTCTATTATCTCACCGCCTGTATTCCCTTTACAGGAAAATAAAAAAGACAGTAGCAAGCATATAAATATCGTTTTCATATCACTGAATTTAGTTTACTTAATAAAGCTGTACTCATAACAGATGTTTCTTTCATTTTGAATTGCCTTTGAGAAAGTTTAATTGAAGTACCAACCCCCATATTAACGGCTGTATCATACATATCATTAGCAACCCTTTGGTCTTTTATACTATCACCCCAAACTTTATCCCAAAATTCTTTTTTGTAAAAAACTTTTTCTAATGGTAAAAGTTCATTTCTTCGGTCTTTAAGGTTTTTTGGAAAATTAGATTTCTTCTTCTGTTCATCTACTATTTTCCACCCAGGCCAAGTTGGATGAAATTTACGGGCAATACCATGGTAAGTTTCTCCACCGCTATCATCTGGGTCATTTACATAACCGCCTTCAAATTTTCCTGTTCTCGAATATGCTTTTTCAAAATCGGCCATTTCCTTACTTTATTGTTAATTGAGATAAATCAATACAATCTTTATTTAACCAATCTAAAAGTTTATCAGATTTATCAGCATTACTTAATTTCAAAAAATCATCAACAGTTATTCCGTATGAATCAAGATACATTTTGAATCCCTCTTCAAACAAAGCAATACGATTTCCCTTTTCGGTTATTTCTTGAAATTCTTTTGATAAGTCCTCAAGTTTTTCCGTTCCCTGAATAGCTTCAAAATAATCTCTTTGTTGATGAGGCTCTACCAAAGGGAACTTTCCTTTGAAGGGAATGATTTTGGACGGTTTTTTAAGAGCAACGTATTTACTTGCTCTTCCACCCATGACTGAAACAAGTCTTTCTCTTCCCATAATCTTATTTTTTTACAATTACCTTACTTCGATTAAACACAATTAAAAATGAATTTGGGCCACCGTTACCGTGAGGCTCTACAATAGCGTCATACCCTTTTAACGCTGCGTATGTACCAATTGCTTCTTTATTACCATTCCGAACCGATTCATAAATTCCAGAAATAATATCTCCATTCGGATTTTTATTTTTCACGCTCTTTATATCACTCAAATCTTTATGAGCCTGATTCAAATCGTTCTTTATGGTTTTGATTTCATTTTGCAAATCGGTTGCTTTTGTTCCAAGAGTTGTCAATTCTTTTTCAACTTCTTTTTGAATAACTCCATAATGATTAACCATAAGCCAATCTTGAAAACGTTTTACTGGATAATTGTAAGCCTTTGTAAACGCATTCTTTTGTTTAATCGCATTATTTTCATATTGATATTTAGTCATCATAAAAGGCTCTTTGGAATTTGGAAGTTTAAAAACAAAAACGTCCGTTCCTTTTCCTTTTTCAGTAACTGTTCCACCGTTCTTTTTAACCCAATCAAACATCTTAGTTTTAACGAAGTCATCAAATTTTGGATAATCAGGATTTCCTTCATCATCCAATCTGCCCCAATCAGTGTTATCAATTTCCAATTGAGACATAACCAAAGTGTCTTCGTGCCAATGCATCTTATTCTTTACGGCTGTTTCAGTGTCGACAGTAAGATTATTATAATCGTTTTGAACCTTACCTAATTGACTGTCTAAAGTGTCAATTTCAGATTGTTTAGCATCTGCGGCTGCTTTATCAAAAGAAACTAAAGACAGTATTTCCTTTTTTACATCACTAACTAAAGCAACCTTTGAATTTGGTTCAAGACAGCATTCAAGAATGGCTCCTGACCTACCAGCGTATGAACGTGCAGCATTATAAGCATCGGAACTCTTATATGTAGTTGGGGTGTTGCTTTTATCACTTGTTCCGTCATTTACGTGAGCATAAATTCCAGAACCGTGAATACCAATAGTTCCATAAAAACAATTGTCATTGTATTTAAAATCATCGGCATAATAATCAGCATCTTTGTGATGAGCTGATATTCCACGGAAAAATTGATACTTAGATTTTTTTACTTCATTCCAATATTCAGCATCATCTACAACCTTTGGTCTCGCATCAAACCCTCTTTCTTTACAAATAGAACTCAAAAGCTCCCAACCAACGGTATAATTAGTTGCGTTTATTTTATCATAATAATTGCTGCCTGATTGTCCTTTCCAAAAAGCATCTTGTTCATCATCAGAAAAAACTTTATACATATCAGCGTCACTCTTTAACTTTCTTGGAACTATCTTTCTATTCCCTTTGTTGATTTGAGCTTCCAGATTGTTTTTTATTGATTCTAATGAATTAAAACGCTTCTTGAATTTGTCAGCCATAGTCTTATCGCCACTTTCTTCAAGATAATTTATGACGTCATCTTTCTTTTTAAGAACTTCCGTTATTTGATTTACATAATCCTGTTTTGACAAATTAGCAACAACTTGCGGATTGTATTGTTGCATTGAATCAAAATCAGTAACCGTATCTGAAAAAGTTTTTGAAGCTCCTTGAGCTCTGAAATGTAACGCTCCGCCATTATCTACACGAACAACCCTTCCAGCTGAATCAATCAAACAATTATCATTTTGATAAATATCCCAATTAGCCAAAAGAGCATCTACAACAAACCCCTTTGCCATTTCATCATAATCCTTTGAACTTGGCATTTTGGTGATTGGAATAAACTTCGATAGCATCACCGCTTCTCCGTTTTCTTCGTATAATTCATAATCAGGAACTCTCAATCCCATAAGGTCATAAAGTTGATTAGTCAAATACTCTCCACGAATGTGGTCGCTTGAAGTATTAACCCCCTTCTTCATAACATATTGGTTTCCCTTGCTGTCTTCTACTAATTCAGCTCCAGTACTTCCACCAAGTCTTTTAATAACCTTTAAACTGCTTAAATCCTGCGGAAAAAGTTCATTTACAAATTTTTGTTTAGCTCCTATTTTTTGGTCGTCATCAACCTGTTTGCCAACTTTCTTTTGACCCTTATAAACACGCCAATCGTAAGGAGTTTTTGCATTTGGAGTTGCTGTGTAAACGTACATAACTCCATCTACAACCTTTGTTTGACCTGGAATGACCGCTTTTGTAATTTCTTCATCAGGCTCAACTCCATGTATATGGTCGTATAAAGATTTTGCTACACATATATTGTATTCGTAAGAATCATCAAAATCAGATGACCTTATTTTATATGAATCGCAAGCCTTTATTAAAAGGTCATCAGAAACTTCGCCAACCGAATTTCCCTCAGCAATTTTATTTAACGCAATTCTGATGTCTTCCATATCTTTTAATCTTCACCCAATAATAACATTTCAGCTTTTTCTAAAGTCATATCATCGTCTTCAAATAAATCAATCGGTTGAGACTTTTTAATTTTCTTTGAAGATGTTTTAGGTTCAGAATTGAACAATTCAATTTCATTCTGAAAATCATCAAATAAAGTTTCTTCCGCTTTCTGCAACTCATCTGATATTTCAAAATTGCCGAAATCAACATCTGCGGCTTTCGTAATGGTTGATACTGCTTTTTCTTTCCAGTCCTTTTCGTCTGCGCCAATCATGCTTGCAAACGCTGGATTTTTACGCTTGGCATTTGCGTTATCAACCTTACGTTTATTGATAAGTACCTCTTGAAACGTTCTGGTAGTAAATTGAGCTGGGTCAATATTATTTTGATTTTTCTTAATCAGGTTTAAAATTTCATCACGCTCTTTTCTATCTTCATGTTCATCATCCAATCTTGGAGCTTGTTTAAATTCATAATCCTGATAACGGTTTTCCATCACCTCAATCGTTTCTGGAATAGTCATGTAAATTTCAGATACCATCATAGCACGACTAATAATTGCTTTACTGTCTTCATTCTCCGAAAGGTCGGCAAGATTTTTGTTAGTCATAACTATAATCCTACCAGTGAATTCAAAGTTTTGCTTGATATCATCAGGGTCACCAACCATTCTAACTCCAGTGGTAGCAGTAGCTTTCTTCATAACAGCCGCACAATCTGTTCTTCTCAAAACTTTATCATTATCGTCAAAAACAATAATTTTACCGTTATGAGCTTTCAAGATGTTCAAAAGTTGTTTTCCGCTGTTTACGTCTGGAGCTTCAAAATAATCATAATCTCCATCGCCAGGTGAGTCACCTTCTCCGAAAGGCTTTTTGTTGAGAAGTTCAGCAATTTTAGTGAAACCATAAGATTTACCAACGCCTGCTCCACCTGCTGAAATCATGAATCTTTGTTCATCATTATCCAAGAACTCCAAATATTGTTCATTTAGGTCTTGAACAACTTCCACTGGATTCATGTAATCCTTTTCTTTTTTCTTTTCCTTGAAAACAAATTGGTCGTATTTAATGCGTCCATCTTTTGTTTTAAGATTAAACATTTTCTTGACACGGTCATCGTTTTTATCAAGATACCACTTTTCAGTCACCTTATTTACAACATCGTCATCGTCAGTATCAACGTCCGTATCATCATCCGTACCAGCAGCGACAGTTGGATTATGCGCAGAACCTGTCATTTTCATAAGCTGTCCAAGAGAACCAGATGTGTCGATTTTAGACATATCATAACCTCTTTTTTCAAGCTCATCATATGCAATCTTTCGCATCTGAGCATTTCCACTCTTGCTATTAGCAACCTTTATTAAATTAGCTTCATCAGTCTTTGTAACCCAAACTAAAAGTTTTTGAGTATCCATAGGTTTACCTTGACCCCTTGCTTTTGCGTTTGCTATCTGTTGAGATGAAGGTTTGGAAGGAGTTTTTTTTGAAGAGTCATCGGAACTTGAAGAAGAACCGCTTCCATCTCCACCAGACTGAGTTTTGTTTTTAGCTGGTCTCCAGTCAAATTTACCAGGTTTGTACTCTGTCCAAGCCCATTTACCATTGGGGTGCATATCCCCAACTTGTCTTTGAACAGCCTTTTCGATTAAATCTTCATTCTTTACCATAATGACTACGTTATTACATTATTCGACTTATGATAAAGATAATAACTGCTTCAATCTGTTTCCCACTCAATTGGAAGTTGTATGTTATAAAAACCTTCCATTATTTCATAAGTTATCTTTTTAACATTATCTGAATCTTTACCTTTTTCAAGTTCTTTATTAACTAATTTCTCACCGCCTTTCACCAATCTTATAACTTCTTCCATATTAGTTTTTGCGTTGAATAATTCATGAACTAATTCAAAATTGAATTTTGTATCTTTCAAATATTTTGCAGGAGACATTTTCAACGCTTTTTTGAGAGCATCGGCAAATTGCTTTGGAGTTGCGTCCCATGGAATAATGATTGCTCTTATGTTTTCAAATAATGGGTCATACATTTCCTCTCCGTTATCCTTAACCAACCCTTTATAGTCACGCAAAACTGGATAACAACCGCTTAACATCGCCTCAATTATAAAACCATTTATATGAGTGCGACAATAATTAGCATAATGAGCTGCCCATGAAGGGTCAACCGCAAACTTACTATTAAAAAGATTTTCCCGAACTTCTTCACCGCTTATCTGACCCAAATATTCCATTCCAAACTTTTCTCCAACGTCCCAAATCTTTTCTCCTAAATATTTATCATCAATATCTGGGTCACGTTTCCTACTGACTTTGTAAACCTCTTTACATTTTTCAGGGGCAACCATATACGCTTGTTCAATTCCAGAACCTGCTATTTTAACGGTATTGTTTTTCAAATGAGGAACGGCTCTAATTAAATCATCAACGTGTTTCATTGATTTAAAAATATGAGCAGCGAAAAAATCTGTTTCTCTTTTGTTCATCATTTTAATAGGCATCTTATCTTTTTCGTCCAAATATCTGGGATTCAAAAGTAATGTTCTTGGAATACCTATATGTTCACAACAACGATAAGCTGCTATATGAGCGCATTCAAGGAACAATATCTTATCTTTCAACGCTGTTATATTACTTGCCCTAACGTCAAAATAAGCGTCATGAACGATAAACATCTGCTTAATCTTATCAGTTGGCAAATCATAAAACTTCCACCAAAAACTAAAATCACCCTTTCCCCAAGCACTTGACTTTGTTGGCATGAAATTCCAAATTATAAGGTCAAAATCTTTCACAAGATTTCCCCATCTTTCTAAAGCATTTTTTTCAAATACTCCAATACGATTGCTGGGTGGTAAGAAAAACCCATAATAATTATTTTTCCAATACCCTGTCGCATCGTCATATTCATAACCGCCATTTTGAGAATTAATTTTCAACTTATTTTGAAAACGTCCGCTTTCAAACTCTTTCAACTTATTATCATAGGTTTTTTGAGTAGTTGACGCAACCGATAATTGAGCTATATCAACATGGTGACCCATCGATTTTAAAGCTCTGACCTTTGCTGTTACGTGTTCTATGATTCCACCGTATTTCGCAATTTCAAAATCCGCTATTAGTATATTCATCGTTTCATACCTTTATTCCAACCCTTCGGAACTGATTCACTTTGGAACATCATCTTGTTTTCAACTCCATTGTTTATCCATATTCTTCCAGTTGTTGTACCATAATTTATTCGGTCTTTTCTCTTCTTTCTTTTAACTCTGTAAGGCATCCTTCCATACCTCCATCCTTGAGGCATTTCTTGACCTTCATGTAACCAAGAGTTGCTCAAACCGTTGGTTATTGATTTTCTATTAGAAGCAGTTGATGATAGCTTATTTCTTCTATCTTCACTCCATTTAACACCTTTATGTGTTTCTGAAACTCTCTTTTTGGTATAATCAGATACTGTTTTACCAATTCTAAATTCAGACAACTTTGCTTTTGTTTCTTCTGTATGTTTCTTACCATAGAACGGATTATTTTCTCCCTTCGTTGCTTCTGAAATTAGCTTCTTGGTTACATTTGATTGACTCTTTCCGTACATAGGATGTTTATCTCCAACGAACTTACCTTTCATGGATGCACTTATTTTTGCTTTAACCTGTTCGCTCATCTCATTAACATCAAAGATAGTGGCTTTATCAATTAAATTGTAACCAATTTCAGGATTTATTGAATCATATTTCAAAATGTATAATACTTCAATATTGTTGACTTTCTTAATATCATCTGTTTCTATCTTGAGTAATACATCCCTTTTGTATAATTTTCTCCAATAACCTCCTAAACGTTCTTTATCTTTCAACTGTAATTCTTTTATTTCAGAACCGCTTCCTACATACCAAGGGTCAAGATTTTTTAAGTTCTTGACCCTATGTTGCCCTATGTAGATTTTCTTAGTAGGCAGATATGTTGTCTTGTAAATTATAAAAAGCATAATCAAAATGGTAATTTTTTATAAACCTCTTCTGGCAATTCCTTTTTGATATATCCATTTTCAAAGAATAAAAGCCCAGATTGCGACTTGTAAAATTTTGAAGCAAGTTTAAACTTGACCTCATGAAATTCTTCAACTGGCACGGAACGAACTAAAAAATATTCATCCAATTGTTTTTGAACTTGAGGTTGAGAACGTCTTTTATAAGAATGAGGAAATTCCCTATAATATTCCATTCTGTATTCAAAATGCTCTTCAAGAACATATCTAACAAAAAAATGAAAAGGGTGACCCACCCCCCAAGGAGACATCACCCTGTATTCTCTATTCCTTTTTAAAAAGTCACTGACCCACTTTACAAGCACGTCCGCTATTTCTTTCAGTTTATCTTTACCGAAATACTCATTAAGATGTTCAAAGGCAGTTTCCTGATTTACTTCTTTGTATTTTTTATGAAAACCGTAATAACTTTCATCTTTAAAATCTACATCCAAATGATGAAAAGGAACGTTTATAAAATCAAACAATTTTTCATCTTCCAATATTCTCTTTGAGTCATTTTCTACCGTTAAAACTTGAACTTCATATTCTGGTAAAAAAAGAGTATGAGAACAACAAAACAACGCATCATCAGAATGCGGTGAAACAATTAACAATTTTTCCATTTTATTTTACAATTTTATTTTTAAAAATCATTCCTTTAAACCATCCTTTCGGAATATCAGAATTAATGAGAAGCCTTTTATTTGACTCACCATTGTTTATCCATATAAACCTTGAACCATACATAGGATTATTAGAACCTGAAAAATCTGCATGATGTTCAGAAATTTTTCTCCTCGCTTCCATACTTAATTTTTTACCTTTCATTGGACTCACTTTCCCCTTACAACTTTCTGAAATCTTATTTTTGGTTGCTTGTGTAACTGAATGTCCTTTCATCGCTTCACTAATCTTCCTTTTATGTTCATAACTAAATGATTTGCCGAATAATGGAAATTCTTTACCAGTCTTACCAAACCAAACATTTCTTTCACCTATTTTACTAATGCTCATTAACTTCTTAGTTTCTTCACTATGTTGTTTACCATACATTGGGTTGTTTCTTGGGTCTGATAATCGTTTCTTTGTTGCTAAACCAACTTTTATTTTATTTATCTTATAATCCATTGGATTATCTTCTAAAATATCCCCTTCAATCCAATTGTATCCATGAGGAAATAAAGTACCAAACTTTTTTATGTATATCTTCTCTAACTTTCTTACCTTTGAAACATCATCCGTTTCTATTTTACAAATAATTTTACGTTTGAAGTTTTCTTTGCCGTGCTTCTTAATAGCTCGTTTTAAAAGTGTTCCCGAACCAATGTAATTTGGGTCTAAAGTTACTGTATTGGATACTTTATGCCTTCCAACATATTGAACTCCGTTTATTAAACAAGTTGTCAAATATATTACATGAATCATTTTGAAACCTTTATATTTAACTTAACATTTTTAAGCTTAGGGTGTTTTGAATTTATTTTCTTTGGAATAGTGAAAGCTCTTAATTCTGAATCCCAATCATAATTTTTAGGTTTATTATTTATTTGACACCTACAATATGGATGTACAGGTGGAACTACTGGTAAATAATCCTTAACCTTTCTTCCAATATTATTACCATTTGCTATTATGTCTTTTAACTTAAAAATAATAGGTTCACTGTCTGGGTCTTCAGGGTCAATCAAATAAAGTTCTTTACAATGTTTACAAGCTCCAATAAAAACATCGAAATATACCTCAGCGTCCGCTCCATAATTTTTAAAAATACTTTGTGCCCTTCCTTGATTATATGCCTCCGCAGTCAAGAAATATGCGATACGGAGCCAATCAACTTCCCAATCCTTAGAAGTGTTAGCAAGGTCAGCAGCAAGTCCTCTTGCTCCCAAACGTAATTCAACCGCCTTTATAGTTTTTTTCTGTATAATCTTTTGAACCAATAAAGACTGCTGTTGATTATTTCTCAAAGCTGAATTGCTCAAAGAAGTTCTCATCCTATTTCCTAAATTGGTTATATCGGTGTACGCTCTTTGTTTAACAGTTTGTAACGCAAATTCTTCTTCTTCCGTCAAAGGAATAAAATTTCCAGAGGCAAGAAATTTCTTAAAATTGGCGTATGACATTTTTTTAGCTCTGTCATCTCCGATAGCTTCAGCCAAAATGCCAAACAGAAAGGCATGTTCAATAATACCCTTTTTGTTTTTGTATTTATCTAAATCAATTCCTGCTGCTTTCAATATATCTTTATCGTTTTGAGAAAGAAAATCAAGCCCCAGTTGACCTGCGATAAAAATCAGCTCATATCTCTTTAGAACTGATAACATATCATGTATTTGCCCCTGATTGAAAATCATAACGTTTCACCCTTTGATTCAAATTTAATTTTCACAGTCTGTTCTGGTAAAATAGTATCGTGACTACCGTTCCAAATCTTATCAGGAATATCACCGCCAAATGCAGCGCATCTTTTTTCTCCTAAATACCAAAGACAGTTTTCACACTTTGATTCAAATTCAGGATTTATTTTAGTGTCTTCTTTTATAACAGTTTTTTTCATATCTTTGGAGTTGTTGTTTTGAAATATTTATCCATAAAATCATAAACATACTTCGGCAATTCTTTATCTTTATGAACATAAGCTACAAAAGATTCAGCAAAAAATTCAGCTGGTTTAACTGTTGAATATTCCGAAATACATTTACTACCTTTTATATACTTTGAGAACGTTTCATTTCGCTCTTTATTCAAAACGGAACATTTATTCAAATAATCTTTTGTTCTGGAATTGGGTGAAAAACGATGTCCACAACCGCCTGAACATTGAGAATTTAAAATATGTCCCATTTCATGAATTATGATATCTTGAGTCAAAGTGTCAATTTCTCCCATAGTCCATCTTGGAAACTTTTTAGCCTTGTCTTCCAGCATTGTTTTAGTTTCCTGCAAATCACTTACATCTGCTTTCTGATTAACGGACAAAGCCTTTTTGATTTGTCTATCTATATAATCAATACCGTCAGACATTCTTTTCCTATATTTAACGGTAACATTATCATAGTATCGTTTTCTATCAAAATTTTTAAAATAATCAGAATTAACTTCAATCAATTGACCGCTTATGGCCTGCATTGTAGCTCCGCTTAATTTTCTCATCCGTACAGTTATGGGCTCGAATTTAAAGACATCTTTTAAATTCATCAAAGTGCTACAAATACTTTTAGCTGAATCTAAATCGCAATTTGATAAATCAGATTGTTTAGTAACCACTCCCTCATTTATTATAAAATCAACACAATCTTTTGAAGTTTTTAAAGAATTAATTTCTGGACGAATTTCCCAAATTTGAATCTTTTTGTTCTTAGAACTTAAAACCCTCCAATCAAACTTTCCTGGTTTATATTCAGTCCAAACCCAACTTGAATGTTTAGGGTGAACATCTCCTACGTTCTTAGCCTTTTCAAAAATATCGTCATCTTTATCAATTCCATCCTTAATGGCTGAAGCAGTGGTTTTAGCTAAATACTTCAAAAGCTCCCCAACCGCTTCAGCCGTATTCTCATTCCAAACAGAAATAAACTCATTCTCATATTGAGTAACCGCTGGAAATTTTGAAGGAATGAAGTGACTTTGTTTGGTCTGTTTTTTAGCCATAAAAATAGATTATTTCTTTTTTAATTCTTCTTTCACTCTATCATACCCAGAAAGAATGGTGTCAATGTCCCAAATTTTTTCTTTTGCTGATTGTCTATTTTTAGAACTTTCTGTACTGCGGTCTCTGATTTTGATTAATTTTTCTTTATAGGTTTTGAGTTCATCTTCACTCATTTTTTGAAGTGAATCTGAAATGTTTTTTCTCATCGAATAAGAAACAAAATTCCACCATTTTTTCTCTGAAGTTTTTTCGTCATTTGATTGCTTTTCGGTTTCACTATCTTTTTTGCTAACTTTAAAAGTCAAAAGTTCATATTGACCAGTTCTTTCATTTTTAACCGCAGCATAACTTCCTGCTATTTTATCATTTTTCATAGCAGAACGGTCAATTTTATCTTCACTCTTTGTTCCTTTTACGTCTAACATTGAAGCTAAATTATTTGGACTTTTTTTAATATGATCAATAATAGAATCAGCACTCACTCTTTGACCATCTGGATGGTATAAAATTCCCGAAACTTTGTCAGACAGTTTATTTATTAGATTATAAACGCTTGGATATTTTTCCCTACTTTTTATTTCATCACTGTTTTTACTTCTTGTTTTTGCGTTTGCTACTCTCCAATCACCCTTTCCGTTATTAGCAGAAGAACGCCAAATCCATCGTCCGTTTGGATGCATTTCCCCATCTGTACGTGCCTTTTCAAACAAGTCTTCAGTTCCAGCAGCTTTCAAAATTTCTTCCGCTTCTTCAACTGAATTAATCTTAATGTCTTGAATTAAAGTTTTCATATCTTTTTACTTTCAAAATTTTATTCCAGCGTCAATAGTATAACCGTTTTCATTTCCAATCCTTATCCCCGAAACTCCTATCATATATTTTTGTCTTAAATCTATGCCAAATTGAATCTTATTAGTTTTCAAATCAACTGAACTACCTATAATACCATAGAATTGAATAGTAGGAACTTTGTATATGGTTTTAGTTTCGTAAACTGTACGAATGTTCGGCTCTATAAATGAATTGGCAGAAATGAGCTTATTTTGATTTACAACAGCATCTACTTTAAACACTCCTAACGTATCATTTGAAAAATCCAAATTGTATTTCCTTGTTGAATAATAATCTTGCCAAACTGCAAATAAAGCTGCTGTATCAGTATGAATTGGAACTGGAATTGAATCAGGAACTTTAACAATGACTTCATACGGTTCAGGAACTTTTATGGTATCTCTTATTGTTTCACCCTTTCCCCATTTTATTTCAACGATAGTTTCAGGCTCAGGAATTTCAACGCTTGACCTACCTAAAAGATAACCTGCAAAAATAGCAATTGCAACAATCACTATTCCGCCAACCGATATGGTAATTTTATTTTTCATCACCGTTTAACCTTTTTTCATATTTTGAAACCATGTCCTCAAGCTGAGAAATTCTTTGTTTGTATTCCGCTTCCCTTCTTTGACTTTCTTCTTCAAAACCTCTGTACTGTTCTAACAATTGACTATATTTTTGTCTTTCGATTTCTCTTTGTTTTTCATAATCATTTCTCATCTCGCTCAATTCCGTTCTAAAAGAAACGATTATATCATTGCTTAATTTTCGTTCATTTTGATACTCAGAATATAAAGTATCATATCTCGCTTTCCACCAACCATCTTTTGATTCGACTTCATGTTGCAAAACATCATACCTTTTTTTCCAAAATTCATCTCCCTTAATATCCGCTTCTGCTGAAGCGTCACGAACCTCTTGCTCATACTTTTTTCTATCCAGTGCCCTGGATACGACAGCATATCCAATTCCACCAGTTCCGAACAATAAGGATATTATAGCAAAAGCATTTTCAGATAACCAGTTCATTATAAAAATTCGTTTTTTATTTTACTTGTTCTTATCTTAGACAATTTCACTCTTTTTCGATAATCTTCTGTATTGTAATTTGAACGCAAACATCGAACTATCTCATCAGCGAACAATTTAATTATTTCTTTAAACGCTATTGAATAATTTTCCCAATCGCACGGATTATTTAAAGTACAAAGATAGAATATTGCTTTTGTTGAAGCACTGACTTTATTAAAAAATTTAAACCATTCTTTATCGTCAGAAGTAACAAACTTAAAATCTCTCCAAGCAATATCTGGAGTTAAAATATCTAAATCATTTGAAAGATTGTAAGCAAAATCCCTTCCAATATAAGAACAATTTTTATTCAACGTCAAACCGCACCCCCTTTTACCATCTCTATAAAAGTCAAAAGCTAATGCTATTCCATATGTCTCATGCTTGCGGAACAAATTAAATAAGTCATACGAATAATCTACCACAACTTCAACTTTACGGTTTCTTAGCTCTTCCGCAAGTGCCTCTTTGAAAATCCTTGAAGGCTTGTCGAAACGCTTAGAAGTCAAATAAACTATCTTACACATTTCCGTCCACGTTTTTTATTTTTTTCTCATTTCAAAATTTACATTATCTTTATTTTCCAATAAAGTTTCAAGCATATTGATTTCATCTCTCTGAGCTTGTCTTTCCGAAATTAAAGATTTAACGTCATAAGGCATTTCAGTCCCCAATAATTGAGCTTCCAAACATTTATTTAATTTAACATCTGATTTTGTTAAATTTTTCTTCAGGTTATCAATTTTATTAAGAACTAAAGAAATACTGTTTTTTTCAACCTTCCAGCTTCTGATAACTTTACCGCTTTTTCTGTCTTGACGATAAACAGGCAATAAAACATCAAGCTCTCCTAAATCTTTGTCAGAAGATGGTTCTTCAACCAAATCTTTAAACTCTCCTAATTTATCAATTCTTTTGGAGAATTCATCTTCAATAGACAAGCGAAGTTCTAATTTAGCTTTTTCTTTTAGCTTCTTCTTTTTCTTAGCTTTGATTGAAATGATTTCATCATCTGTTATCTCATTATATTCAAGAGTTTTTTCATACTCATCCTTTATAACCGATAGTTCCAAATTATAATCAATAGGAACTACTGTTTTTTCATCAATAAATTTATATCGTATCATAATTTTTTAATTTAAAATATTCATTATCCAAAATTGTCCATCAGAAATGAATCTAAAAGTTTTACCTATATCGTCACTACCAGCAGTTGTATAAGTTGAAACACCTGTACTTCCACCCCATTTAATTAACATAGAAGAACTGGCGGCAAACATTATTCTTCCAGCGTTCATTTGATTAATATAAACAGTTTGTCCATTATAAGGAGCAACTGGAAGAGTAATGGTTTTTTCTACAGTATTATAAGAAACGATAAAAACATCAGTTGATAACATATTGTATGTGTCGTCCTTTTGTTTAATTTGAACATACATACCATTTATTTTCAACTTATCAAAATATCCTCCATACGATGGAGCTGGATTTGGATTAGAATTTGAAGCAAGTCCAGCAACACCTGCTAAAAAAGCAGTATCAAGAAAAACATCGTTTGGCACATTACCATAACCTAAACCAGCAATTGAAACTCCGTGAGGAATGGCAGCTGAAGCTGGGTAAATTTGTTCGGCTGCGCCATTAGAAAACACCCCAGTACTTCTTATTTGAGAAGTTCCAAATTGGTCTCTTGCTTCTATTGAACCTAACGTGGCATCAATAATACATCTTCTGTTAACATTTGATTGGTCATAAAAACTCGCTTTACCACCTTTCAAATCTATGGTCGCTGTCGGTACAGATGTATCTGTAACAAGATATTTGGATTCAATTTTTCCATCCGATAAATTTCCAATCTGATTTAATTTCCCTTGAACCTTTCTAAACGATTCTTCAAGACTATCTTCAGGAGCAAGGTCTGGAATTGTTCCTGTGTGATTATAAGGTTCAAAAGCGGCAGAAAGTTTTAACGATATATTTTTAAACCAATATTGAACTTTTCCTAAAGCACTCTCAACAGAGTCATTACTATTGATAAATTGTTCTGATGTCGCCTGAGTAAAATTTGGTGAAATTTTTACGCCAGTAGCAAGTTTGAATTGATTTATCCATCGCTGAATTTTTGAAATCAAAGTGTATAAAGTATCGCCCTTGGAAATATTAGTAGCAGCTCCACCAACTTCTAAATCACTCGGCAATGCTTTTTCATAAATAGCTGTCGGCAAGGTTGCGTTTTCAATTGCTTGATTTGCATTCTGAATAATGGTTTGATTTTCCTGCCCTACGTTATTGATGGCAGTACTCACATTTTCCATATCTTCATCATACGTGTTCTTTGAAACTACACCGCCTGTTTTGTCTAAAATATTAGAAATAGCATTATTGAAATTAAAGAAAAAACCGCCATTCCAAGTTATTGAATTTCCCGTAACCTTTGATAAAAAAGATGATAGTTTATATTTAGCAAGGCTCCAAACATTATTCCTTTTTACCTTACCTAAAATAAAATCATCAGCAGTATAATCTGGAACTTGTTCGTTGAATCGGAATACAAGTTTTTTATTAACGCTATCAAAAACCCCTACTACATCATCAATCGACAAATTTGAAGAAGTAACGTGATATTGTATATTAGTACCAAGGTCATCAATTAAAATATTTCCCAAAGAATCACTGTATTGAACCTTAGTGGTCGTAACAGCTAAAGCAAGTACATTACTTCTATCAGAAATTTTGAACCAAGCTCCTACAGATAATCCAACGCTGGTAGCTAAATTAACAAGCTCAGAATAGGTTATGGTTGAAATTGTATTCTTATCAAGAACAACCCATTGGCTTAAATTTACATCGTAAACTTTATGAACCATTTGACTTGGCGTATTGTCATACCAAATCATTATAATGTTCACTGGAGGTGTACTACCAATGTGAACCCCCGAAACTTGTCCTATGTTTTTTGTACTCATAATTATATACCTTCTTGTTTAAGAAAATTGTCAAATGCTTTTACAAAAGAATTTTCAAGCTCCCCTTTATTAGTATCGTCATCATCTTCATCAACGTCATACAAGTCAAAAGGATTGTTTGTATCGTCATTCTTCTCACTTACTTCTTCAAACGGATTTTTTATTTCAGGCTCTCCGTCATTTTCAACTATTCCGTTTTGTCGCTGTTGTTCAGCCATCATTGCAGCATTTTTAGCTTGAACAAAAGTAGCATTGTTTGGAGAATCACCGCCTTCCAACGGTTTCAATTCGTGTTTCTCTCTTGCTTCATTAACGGTCATAAAACTATTGACTTTATCAATATCCATCTTCAATTCTTCATCGATAGACAAACCGTTCAACCCTACAAATATAAGCTCAAAATCAGGATTGATTTGCTCAATTATGTATTTGTTTATTTTTCTTTGAATGAATTTAAGAAGTGGATACAATCCTTTATCCTTAGAATGTTTTAACCTTTGTTCCTGACTGCCTTCAAATAAACCTCCACCGCTTGAACCACGACTTATATCCCAACCGATTTCCGTTGGGTCAATAGAATAAATGGCGCAAGATAATTTAATAAGGTATTCCATCCATGATGTGTATTCCATATCACGGTTGTTCTTTTGAAGGTCAATCCAATCAACGTCAGCTTCTACCACTGGAGTTTTCCAGGCTTGCATTACACCTGTAATCATTGATTGCCATTGTTGTTTGAATTGTTGTAAAGCAGCCTCATTGTTGCTACCTTTTATTCTTAACAATCCTTTGGGAGCAGAACCTTGACTGAAAAAACGTCTATTGTATTCATCTCCCCATAACATAGAAGTTACAACATTAATTAATTCCTCAAGCTCCGAAACTCCGTATCCATTTGCATAAATTGAAGTTGAAGGATTGCGAACGCCAAAACATAATTCCCAAGGATAAAATTCATTAACCTTAGTATTTTGATAAACTTGAACGAATGATGGATAATAACCGTGAATTTTCTTTCCAAAATCATTTCTATCTTGCCAAACTGAAGCTCCATTTCTCGCAAAAAAAGCGTTATCATAATCTTTATCAAAAAATGAATCAGCTATTCTGAAAGTTGAAGCATCTGTTGCCATGAAAGATTCAATCTGACCCCTTCTATTCCGTACGCATTCAAAAGTCATCTGGTCATATATCAATGAATCATCAACTATCTTACGAATAAAAGTATCAAAATCGTCATGTTCCCATTGACTGACATTACCGCCTTTTAAAATAAAATCTGTGATGGAAAAAGCAATTTTTTTGTCTCTGTTATCCATCTTTTGTTCAATCCCACCTTTTGGTTTTTTTCGGATAACAAAACCTGTTGAATATTTATTTTCTTGCGGTTCAGCAAAGTCAGCAACTTGATTTTTTCTGGTCTTAATGATAGAATTGATAATAGGTGTTTTAGACATTCTTTTCAACGTCATATACGACAAAGCATACGGTTTATCCTTATACCCTAAATTTGCATTGAACTCTAATGGGTCAATGAAAAACGCCTTTGGGTTCTGCTCTATCTTAGGTTGAATTGAATTAGTGAACACTTGAGTAGCTTTTACCATATCATCTGGCGAATCGGAACGCAAAGCCTTTTCAAGTGTTCTAAACTTTTTTGCTTTCAACTTAGCCTCAGCAAGTCCTATTGCATCTAATTGTTTAGACAAATTGCTCATACCATAAATCAGTTTTACTTTGATATTCTATAACTGTTAATGAATAGACAAAAATAAAAGGGAAACAGTTTTGTTCCCCTTTTTAAAAATAACAAAAGTTTCAAATCTATTAAACTGTAACAACTGTGATTGCCAAGGCAGCAGTTTCATCACCGTCACAAACGATAGCAGCAGGTGCAGAACCACTTGTCCAAGAATCATCAGAATCAAGAGCAAATTCATACGAATATCCTTCGTAAATGTCAACATCCACATCTACGCCATCTTCCAAATTAACAGGAGTGTTGGTTGAAGAATGGTCAGCTAATGTACCGATTAACATAACAGAAGTTTCTGTTGCGTCAGTCAGAGTTGGAGTAATTGTTAAAGTATGAACGGGCAGGTCAATAGGAACTGAAACAGCTAAAGTAACCGCCTCATCTCCATCGCAAGTGAAAGGCTCTGGAGTATCAACAGTCCAAATGTCCGTTCCGACTAATTCAAAACTGTATTCAAATCCTTCAACGATTTCAACTGTAGTTGGAACTCCATCTGTCAAAGGAACAGTTTTCTTCATCGCTACATCGTATTCATTTTTACAAGAAACGATAATAAACGTTTCATCTCCGTTTGTAATGGTGGGAGTGATAGTGAGTTCATGTTCTTCAACCCCAAACGTCTTAACGGTATCTTCACCGTATTTTACACCTGTTAATGCAGGTTGAAATTGAATAAGCAAAGCCTCAATTTCATCTTCTGTAATAACTTCACCCAACTTCCAAGGAAAGTATTTTTCAAATACAGTTCCTTCGATACCATCCATCCACATGATTGTGAAATTCTCTGATTTATCATCAATGATGTCCACTCTCAAAATAGCTTTTTGGATAGGTTCATTTTTTGTTAAAAATACAAAATCTCTCATTTTCTTAATGTTTAAAATGTTTAATCCAATTTGATTATCTATAACTGTTCATTCTGCTCTCTATTTTGGACGTCACTAAACTATCAAACAGAATGTATTTCAAACCAAGTATTGTATGAACAACAATTGCTTCATCAAGATATTCAAACAAAACCGTGTTATCATCAAATGAAGTAACTTCAGAACCTTCTCCGTTTTCTATATCATAACACAGCTTATCAAACGCATCTAACATTATAGCATCTTCCAAAATAGTCTTTGAAATAAACTTCATATTTTTAACAGATGTGTCAAGCTCGGCAGCCATCAATTGTAAATCAATTTCCAACGGCTCTTTTAGGGTTGTTATTTTCTTTGAAATAGGCATATCAATTCTTATTAACTATAAAGACTAAATTCCAATTTTGCTTCATATCACGCTCCATTTCCTGAATATCGAACCCGTGTTTTTTCAAATGTTTTTTCAAAGCATTAAATCTTTCAAATCCGCTTTTCAAATCCATATTCATATCGAAATTGTATTCAAAGATAATTTGGTCAACACTTCCAAAGTCTTTGCAATTTATTAACACTTCCCACTCTGAACCTTCAATATCGACTTTCATTTTTGTAGGTTTATACTCACGCATCACATCGTTGATATTAACACATTCCACAGGAACTCTTTTGCGATTTTGTTTAACCAAGAATGAATAATAATACGGAACTTTACCTAAATAAAAATCACGCACCTTATCATCATTACCCACTACCGCCTGTTTGTGGGCAACTACATTCTTTGCTCCGTTGTCTTCTATATTAGTGCTTAGAAATTCATAGTTCACATCTTCAGGTTCATATACAATGACCTTTTTAACCTTATCAAAGATATCAACTGTAAAAGCTCCAATATTGCCGCCCAAGTCTAAAACAATATCTTTCTTTGAAAGATTTAAACCGCCTAAACCGACTGAACGGTGAGTGTACTCACTGCCTTTGAAAACCGCATCAACTATATGTTTTTCAGTTGGTAGGTTTGAACGCCACTTTAAAGTTTTGCCCTCTTTTTCGGCAATGTCCAAAGTAAAATCAGATTGAACTTCTCTAAATTCCGATAATCTTTTAATTTGAGATACAACTTTTGTTTCATTACAAAAATGAATAAAACCGTCAACTGAAACATTACTCAATAAAGGTGTTTTGTCTAAATTCAAATTAAACCCCCTTGAACGTTTTCTCAGCTTTTCTTTTTCTTCATCCTCTTTTACAATGTTGATAGAAACGTCAAGCAATTCCCCTTTCTTTTCTCTAACACTAAATGCAAGCAGGTTTTCAATTAAAATTTGAGTTGTAGTTTTCTTTTCTACAATTTCAAACCCCTTACTTACGAAAAATTTTTCCAATGTTTTATTCATTACTTCTTTTTTATAATTGTTTTGCTTTTAGGTACAAATTTTGAACGCTGTTTTCCCGAACCGATAATCATTTTCCAATATTTTTGGAATTCACATAACCACATCTCAATTTGATGAAGCGTTATATTACATTCTTTTGAAATGTAATATTGACCCTTTTCTTTATCCCATTCCAAAAACGGCATAGGCTCTCCCTTTTCTTTTCCTATTTTATTCAACCAATATTCCGCTTCATCTCTTAACCAATAAATTGCTGGTTTTTGCTCTCTAACAGTTTTCAGACTTGGATAAATTAATCTTATCCCAATTGAAGCACCTGGCCCAACATTAGTATAATCATCCTGAGTAAACTTCATAAACTTTCGGTCAGTGTATCTCGGTATGTAAGTGAAGTCCTGATAAAACTCATGAGCAATAAAATCTGCCACAGTAGGAAACGTTTTCAGAAACTCTATTATATCTTCTGGCTTCTTAGCAGTCATCACCTTAGCAATGAGCTTATCTACGTTTTTATGAAGATGCGGAACCACCGCTCTTGTATAACAATAATCTCTTGGTTTTCCTGGAGTTGCCAGACTGTTTATAAGATACGCTGTGGTGTAAGGATTTTGACCGCTTAAACGAACACCAGAAATAAATTGGGAAAATTCATCCTCATCATATTCATCCCAATCTGGAATGCCGTTTCTCCATTTTGTTGCTGGAATTAAACTTTTATTTTCCTCAAACAATTTTGATTGAACGCTCTTTCCTTTTAGTTCAAAAGTGAATGTTTCAGGATTATTAAAGAAACGGAAAACCATTAATTTCCAAATCAAATTTTTCAAACTTAATCCTTCGTCAAGAAGAATGTTTTTAATTTGCCATTGACTATTTCTATCAAGCTCCCGATAAACATTGGTGAACTTTGACTCTTGAAAAATCTTATTGTTCGTCCAAGGTCTTTCTTTTTTATCAATGAACCTTCGTTTCCAAATAATCTGTCTTTCGTACATCGTTTCAAAAAACAATCTTAAATGCGGTTCATAAACTTCTAAACTTTCGTCAGGCAGTTTGTCATACCAAGATGATGTTTCAAACATAACTAAAACTTTTTTGAATTAATTCTCATTATCATTTCTCTTTTTGCTTCTACATTTCCTTTTTGCATTAATTTCAATAACGCTGTTTTTTTCAACTTTTTAAAAGGTCTGTTCTTAGCTGTTATTAATTTCAACTCTCTCAAATCAAAATTACACATATTACCATTTGTTTTCGGCTTTCCTACGAAATGAGCTGCTACTAACGGCAAATATGAATTTCCATGAAAGTAATAAATCTCAAATAACTTTTTACCCCAAATACTATCTTCTGAATCTCTGACAATATCTCCATTTTTAAAGTATCTCCAAACCACAGGGTTGTCGTTCTCTTTCGGCATATCTCACTTTTTTCTTTTAATAACTATGTAAAAAAGGGAACCAAGTTTCACAACTCAATTCCCTTTACATATTAATTTATTATCAAAAAAGTTAAAATTTAAAAGTAGTCATTTGACGTGCAGTCAATTCATACTCCGTTCCATCTTTCAAAGAACCTAAAATTTCACAAGCCTTAATATCAACCATGATATTACAAATTGCCCTTACGCAATCATTATAAGCTCTACGTGCATTTGATTGTTCTTGATTTTCTGGAACGTTCACATGTTTGTCGATAGCATCTTCAGCAGATAATGTATCAACTGAAACGCCTTCTTTTCTCGGCACATACGTTTCTTCCCAATCGTAAACCTTATGACCGCAATCCATTTTAATTCCAGCAGTCCAATATGTTTCAGGCTCTTTTGTTGGAGCTGACCCGCAATCTTTCAGTTTTTCATTCGCTTCGTTTTTCTTAACGGCAAGTTCAGCGTTCAATTCAGGCAAAACGACATCAGTGATTTGTTTCTTTATTTCCTTACCTGTTTTTGAAACTTTAATTGAACTACCATAATCCAAAGCGTTCATAATGTCCGATTTCTCAACCTCTGAAGGCTCTTCATCTCCTTCTTCCGCTTTTTCGGTTTCTTTTTCAGTTTCTTCTTCTGAAGCAGCTTTTTCAAAAGGATTTTCTTCACCGTCAATTTGTTCAGATTCACCCCCCTTCGTCAACTTACTTTCGTCTGAAGTAACTTCCTGAGCATTGGAGAACCCGCCATATATGCGTCCCACCTGAGCTGCTCTTGCTCCTTGAATTGCTTTTTGAATGTCATTCATATTTTCTTAATTTTAATGTATTTCACTTTATAGGCAAACCGTAAAAATGTTCCAAACTGTATTTACCTTTATAACTGTATTTGCCCTTCTGTTCATTAATGTCGTCAAGCATATTTTCCAAAAGACTTTTGCCGTTCTTAGTATAATAGTCCATACTGTTATAAACCGATAAATTTAACCATGTCATTTTTAAATTGAATATAACTTGACCCAAAACATCTTCTTCTTTCATCTTAGCAAATTCACAAAACTTGGACGTTATCCATTGAGACATTGGAATAAAATCAATGTTTTCTGGAACGTGATAGGGTGAAATTGATTCGATAAATTTTTCAAATGCTTTCGCTCCGAACCCTCTTTTCAACTTTGGAATATTATCAGAAGTATCTCCCATAATAACCTTATATAATAATACTTCAAAAGGTTTAACTCCAATTACTTGAATATCCGTATCTAAATATTCATTCCAAAAAACCTCTTTCTCAGGAATACAATACATTTTAAGATTTTTTGAGTTATTGTTAAACAATGAAACTCTCTTATTCATAATCTGTCTTATGTCTGAATCGCCAGTGACTATGACCAAATCTTCATCCATTATGAAACTGAAATAAATGCTCCAAGCGTAAATCAAGTCATCTCCCTCTGCTCCCATGACCCTACTGACGATTAAACCCTTCTTACGCAGTAGTTCTTCAAACATATTCAAAACGTTCAGGAAATGCTTGTAATAAGGCTCTCTGACTCTTGTAAGTGAATATTTGTAATCATCATAAAAACTATGTCGCCAACTTGAAGAGTCAATAACAAACGCCACTCTCTTTACGTCCTTAAAACGATTTATCGCAGAACACATATCTATGATGCATTTGCGTAACAAAACCTGTTGTTTTTCTGGGTCTTGTAATACATCTCCCATATCTTGACCTTTGTAATATTGAGAAAAAACGCTGAAGCATTTATGAAATGCGTAGTTTCCGTCAAATAATATATTCATAATTTTCACTTTTTATAAAGTAACTATGGGAACCAAACTTTGAAGAATGACCCCCATAATGTTTTAACATACTAATATTAACCTAACAAATTAACATTTGATGCCTGAGCCTTTGCTCCCGAACTTACTGGTTTGTAAAGCTCCGTATTTTTCCCATCTTTGAAACCCTTGGAATAAGAACTGTCATAATTTACTTTTGTTCTTCTGCCAGCACCTGTTTTATATTTATTCGATATATATTCAGTAATTGCTGCATCGTTGCGAACTACCAACGCTGTTACCTTCGTTCCAAAGGTTTCATCCTTTGCTTTATCAATGTCGCTTTCTTCTTTTAGCTTAGCATCCAAACCAGCCGTACAACCCATGAGATAACTTCTTTGATATTTATCCTTACTCATTGGACGCATTGAATATTCCGCTGTTTTCTTGTATTCGTTGAATCTGGTAGTTGAGAATTTAACAAACCGCTCCGATAATAATTCACGCAACCATTTAACCGTTTCAAGATTTTCTTTTTTACCGAACATCAAAAGAGTTTTGTAAGTCTTACCCCACTGAAAACATTTGCAAAAATTCCATTTACAAAGAACGTACAAAAGTCTAAATTCCCATTCTCCACCAATGCTTTTATAAGTGAATCCGCTGGTCTGTTCTTCCATAACAACATCCGCTTTCTTTTCTTCATCTGACCCTATCTCTTCCATTGAAAGATTATATTGGGTTAAAAGCCTTTGAATTGCTGCGGCTGCCGCATTCGCTTCTCCTTCAGAATTAATCTTTTTAGCACCTTCGTACATTGTTTTCAGCTTTCTCAGCTTACTCAATACCCTGTCTAAATTTTGATTTGTTGTCGTTTCCATTTTTAACAATTTTATTTACGATTAAAATTTAATTATTCACATTTAAAATCTTGTATAAAACCTAAATGATGTTTTGCTCTTGTTATCGCAACATAGACAAGGTTGCGTTCTTGTTCCGCCATCCAAGGAACTTTCATGCAATGTTTCAAATAAAGTTTATCTTCACATATTATAAATACTCTGTCGCTTTCTAAACCCTTTGACTTATGAATCGTACTCAAACAAATTCCATTTTTATTGTTATCCGAAAAAATCATATCTATGCGGTCAATTACCTCTTGAGCTGAATTTAAACCTTCTGAAAGAACCTCAATGGCTTTTAACTTATCTTCATACGTTTTGTAAATATCGGTTTCACGTGCTTCTTCTTCACTGCATTTTAGCTTGCTAACGGTCTTAACTACTATGCGTGATAATTCCTTTTCAAGCCTTTCTGAAACGTCATTCATTTGCTTGCGATTAGTTTTCTTAATCATGTTAATCAGGTTTGTTCCTATATCCCGACCTTTTACATATGCCTTAACGCCTGAACCGATATATTTCATACATAATTTTACCAAAGGTGCTGAAACTCTACAAAGTATCATATCTCCATCCTTAACATCTTCTATGGAACTTTCTCGGTCAACTACTCCTGAAGGTGCATTGTCCTTAGCTTCTATTTGTGGAACTATTCCTTTCGCAAGTTTTATAATTTCTTCGTCACAACGATAACAAACCGACAACGGCAATTTTGCGGTGCGTGGCGTACTTTTTAAAAGATTAAAACTTTCAACATCCGCTCCAGCAAATCCGTATATTGCTTGCCTTGGGTCTCCAACTGCAACGAAACGTCCATCAGGCTTCAAACATTTCAAAAATAGATTTCTTTGGGCTGCGTTCAAATCTTGACATTCATCTATAAAAACCCAATCAAAAGTAGGAACGTTTATTTTTTTTACATTTGGGAAATAAATCATATCAGTAAAATCAATTGACTTCAATTCCATTTCTCCCCATTTAATAGCTCTTATTGCTAAACTCACTTCATTATCCATCAATGAAATATTGTGCTTATCTGCTAAATCGTTTAAAGAAACAGAATCGGTTGAAAGATTTACCCTGCCTAAATCTATGAGCTTTAAAATATTAGCTTTCCATTCTGGATATTCTTCATCCGTCAAATTCTGATTGGGTGATAAATTTCCGTATTTTATCCCATTATTTACCCAAATCTTGTATTTATCTACTTGTAAGGAACATTTCAAAGTCTTCATAACCGCTGAAGCTCCAAGACTATGAAGTGTGCGTATTTCCACGTTTGTTTTATTCCCTATCTTTATTTTCAATTCTTCAACGATAGCTTTGTTGAAAGCTAAAAATAAAACCGATTTATCTGAAGGAATGAGATTTAACGCATTTACAATAGTTGTGGATTTGCCCGAACCCGCAACAGCATCGATGACCGCATTTCCTTTACCTTTTTGAATGTAAGTGTAAACGGCTTTTTGATATTTACTTGGTACGAATGCCATAATGTTGAGTTTTTAATTTGTATTTCTGTTACAAAGTTACGTACAATTTTTTAAACGGCAAAACTTTTTGCTACTTTTTAACGCTTTATTGCTAAATTTAACTTTGTTAAAATAAAAAAGAGACACTTTCACAGCATCTCTCCTTTAAAATCGACAGTTTTATAAATTAAACATTTAATATCAAATTGCCTTCTTCAGCTAACTTTACCAATTTTTCTTCTTTCGGTATCCAGCCGCAAACAAATATCAATTTAAACCCTTTTGATTCAGCAATTTTATGCCAAGCTCTCGCCAATCTTTTAAACCTTTCATCATGCATGTATAAATCGTAATCAGATACAGATATTTGCCACCAAGTGTACGTCATATCAACATTACCTGTAAGATGACCGTATGAAATAATTCCATCTTTCAGGCTCTCTATTTTCTTAACAACGCTCAACAAAAATGACTCTTTACCCATAACTAATTAATTTAATTCGCAAGCACCGCCAGAACAACCGACGGCAACCATATCTCCAGAAAAAATTTCTTTTCTGTTACTCATAATAACGTTGAAATTAATTTCATTGTTATCCAAGTATTCTTTTATGTCATTAAACTCTTGTTCAATTTCTTCTGAAGATAACCTCTGGAAAGGTGCATTATCATAAATTTGGTCGCCATGTTTAGGTAACAAAGAAACGCCAGTGAAAAGATAATCATTTGTAAATAGAACCGAAGCAACCTCATCCCATTCATCATCTGAAACTTCCACTGTCGCTGATACGTTATTTGGAACCGCCTTGCCGCTCAAACTACCTTTATTTATCCAATAATGTTTTACCATACTGATAAATTTCAAATGCTCAACAGCTGAAATTTCATCTTTAACTACCAAATTCTCATCCCATGATTCTATTGGGAAACTTATAACCGCTTCATCACCTCTTAAAATCTTCACCAATGGAGTGTTTTTCAAAGCAATAAATTCTGGACTGTAAGTTTTAATGCGAACTCTTCTCAAATACTTATTTGCATGAGCTGGATGAATTCCGCTGCAATACAATCCTAAAATACTTGAAGCGTTTCCGCTCGGTTTAATAGTGGTACAAGTCCTGCTCTTATTTATTCCAAATTCAGCGGCATATTTAGCGTTTGTTTCTGCCACTACTCTCGCACCTTCTCTTAATACCTCATTTCTCAGTTTAGGATTGGCGTACATGCCTGTTATGCTCACTCCAATAGCTCTATCACGCTCCGCTACATCTTTAGAAGCATCTGAAAGGTATTTAAAGTCAGTGTAAAGTGATTGAACCGTGGCGACAAAAGAAGCAACCCTACAAGCCTCAAAAAATTCTTCTTTACTCTTAACCCTTTCAGCATTTATTTCAACCAGATTACAAAAAGCAAAACCAGTTTCTCCATTTATGCTCGGTTTCATCACTATTTCAGCGCAAGGATTCACCGTGTATTCGTAACTTTTTACATTAACAAAACCTGGTTCACCGAACTGCCTAATAACAGATAGCTTTTCTTTTAATTCCTTATAACCGATTGAATCTTCAAAGGTTGTTAATATGCTATTATTAGCCATTGCCCTTTGAGGATTTTCAGCCCACCAATTTCCTGTTTTAGCTCTCAGCATTAAATCATCATCCTTATCAAAAAGAGCAATCATTGCGGAACGTCTTACACCGCCACTAACTACACTGTCTGCAATATGGCAAATAATGTCGTGAATTTCTATACTCTTCAACTTTCTACCTTGAGAAAGTTTCATGATTTCCTTAATCTTTTGGTGAGCTCTTTTTAATGGTTCTGGGCCAGGTGCTGAAAACTTTCCGTCAATCAAAGAACCTTCTGGACGAATGTTATCAAAATAAATTTCAGGAATTTCCCCATTGAAAAGAGCATACATAAGCTCCTTAATAGAATCAGCCCAGCCTTCAATTGAATCCTCAACTACAAATAAAGGTCTTTTCGCACCGCTAAACGGCTTAACTTCAGGCAACTTTTTTATATAATCTTTATGCAAAGAATAACCAACCCCAGCTCCACATAGTAACAAATACATGGTTTCAGAAAAAACATCAACCCTATCAATATAGGTGCTACAACAATTGTATAACTTAGCTTCATGTTTTAAAATTCCGCTTAACGGATTAACAGAAGCAAATTGTCTGCCTCTCTGAGAAGACAAGATTTTTTTATCATATTCAAGCTCTCTCGATTTATCAATCATTGATTTAATATCAGAGTTCAACAAACCTTCTTTTTCCAGCTTGATTTCATGCATATCATATATCCTGTCAATTGTCTCATTCCAGTTTTCTAAAAAACCATCTTTTTTCTTTTGAGAATATTTTGAAAGAAAGACATAATCTGCTAAAAGCTCTATTCCATTTTTGTCCATAACTTAACGTATTTTTATTTAATAGGAATATACTCATACCTGTCTATTCCTAAAATTATTTTGGGTGATTATACAGAAATACACCCCAATAAACATCAAAAGGTCTTAAATGATTATTTGGTTCCAGTATGACCGAACCCACCTGCTCCACGTTGAGTAGTTTCTGAAAAAAGTCCAGCGCATTCAAATTCAGCCTGAACTACATTTTCAACAAAAATAAATTGAGCTATTCTTTCACCCCTTTTAAAACTTATAGGCTCTTCACCGTGATTTATTAATAAAACGTTACACTCACCCTGATAATCACTATCAATGGTTCCAGGTGCATTAACACAAGTTATTCCGTGTTTGATTGCTAAACCGCTTCTTGGTCTTACTTGAACTTCCATATCTTCAGGCAACTCCATATAAATCCCTGTGTGAATCATTTTACGCTCCTTTGGATTTATCACAAAATCCTCATTAGCTTTCACATCAGCACCCGAACTTCTTTCAGTAGCATAAATTGGAGCTTGACCCCCATCTTTCAAAATGATTTTTACTTTTCTCTTTTTCATCTTTTTTATTTTTTTACCCTTTTATAAACTATGATTATGATTAGCCTAAAAACGTATATTTGAAACCAGTTGTTAACAAATTAGCTGCTAATTTAGCAAGCCAGAAACTTGATGAAATATCATCATGTTCCCCAACGCTTTCAAGTCCATGGTCTGTAAACGCAACCGAACCAAGGTCGCTAAAAATAAGGTCTTTTATGTTTTGAGAATAAACGTCACCGACAGGAATATGAATTTTACCTCTTTCAAAATCAATAGCAAGTCCTGGCCATCCGCTCTTTAAATCATACTTATCTATTCCAGTAGTATGTCCTACAACTGGCAGTCCTTGTCGGTCTGACTCTTGTACAAAAATTTGTTGAAATGTATTTTGTTCCATGACTATGCTGTTAGGTCTAAATCTTGCGTTCAATCCTTTTAAAACCTGCATTTGTTCGTGAAACGTTTTCCCTTTTTCCCTATAAAGATTCAACAGCCATCTTTCTCCTGTTTCGTCATCAACCCCCCAAGTTGTAAACACGGTGTAGTCACTTCCCACATTAGCAGAAATAGCAAAATCACATCCCATGACAACTTTATTAAACTTAATCGGAAAATCATCCCTATTTCTAACAAGAGTATAATTTTCCATTCTTAACAATGAACGCTCTAAAACCTTTAATGGGAATATTGAAGATTCATTGGTAATTGGACGGCAAAGGTTTTCCCTACTAAAAATGATATTTCCTTGAGTGTTTTTCTTATCCATCAAATCAAGAAAACTCCAACGATGAGGCCAAAGTATTCTACCATCTGGGAAAATAGCAGGATATTCAATAACAAACCATCCTCTTGAATCCTTTGTGGCTTTACTTTTTAAATCTCCGTATAAATCTGATGCGTGGAACGGTGTTCCTACTACGATAATTTGACCGCCAGGAACAAGCATATTCATAATAACGGAATGAAAATAGTCAATGCTCTTCTGCCTCTGCATAGCACTGTAAATGACGTTATCCTTTAATCCATCATCTACTACTATCCAATATGGGTGGGCACCACGTACTGATGACCCAAATCCCTTACACGTCAATCTCGCTCCGTTCTTACATACTATATTCGTACTTGCCCATGCCCCAGTGGTTTTTGAATTTGGAAACAATCTATCTCTCAATATATCATTCCCCTCAATCGTACCTTTTAAGATTTCCATAAGGTCAACTGACTGTTGTAATGAAAAGCTAAAAAGATAACCCCTATTGGAACTTGCCTTTGTAGGTCTGGCTGAAAATACTCCTGTTTTCGGTCTTGAATATCGGTACAACTGCCAAGCGGCATATGCATTAGAAAAATAAAAAGATTTCCCGTGGTCACGTGCGGCAATTGTGCATAGCTTTTTATGTCTATGAACTAAATCACCCCATTCTAAATGATGCCAAGATAATTGAAAATCAGGCATAACTGAAGTGATGAAATAAGTAAGGTTTCTTGTTCTTAAAGTTTCTTCAATGGAATATGAAAGCCTGTCGGTGTATTTTGGAGAAAAATCAATATTGGTATCTCCAGTGTACATTACCTGAAATGTGTCTTTCATTAAATTATCTAAAACATAATCAATATCACCTTGCGAACCTTGCATTAATTCCAAAATTCCCTTATCGTCCATCCCATCAATAATTTCATCAATGACATTAAGACACTCAAGCCTATGCATGGGTGATTGCAATATTGTAGTTGTATTTTGCTCTATCATCAACAAACCTTTTTAACGACAAAAAGCTAACAGAGTATGACCCCTGTTAGCTCTCTATTCTGTTTATACAATTAAACTATTAAAACTTGATTGATTCTTCAATCGTATTTCTGAATGCTTCATAAATTTCGCTCTTTTCCTTTTCGGTCATTTTCTTATCCGATTCAATTGAAGCCTTAAATCTCAAAATATCATTATTCATCGCTTGACACATTGATATGATTTCGGTTTGAATCGTTTGATGTTGTCTTTTAGGATTGAAATGTAATTTGAATTCATGAATACCTTTCGTGTATTCTAACATTCCAAAAGCACGAAGTAATTGAAGAACTTGTTCCGCTTTCTTGTGAGTGAGATTAGTTTTCCTCACGACCTCTGTTCTTGTGAAAACAACGTCATCAACTTCTTCAATCGGTTTACCACCAGTTAAAATCATCCAAAGTTTGACGCACTGGTCTTCAGCGTGAAGCCTGTTTGAAGTATTATTCAAAAAATCGGCAACACTTATCCCTTCTTCTTTTTTGCCTTTCGTGGAAAGATAATCGTGAATAACACGGTCTTCAAGAATAACGACTTCAACCCCATTTTCTTTTGCCGCATTAATTGCCGCTGAAGATACGATAGGATTCAAACAAGCCATCAACATTACCTTTTGTTCGGCAGTCAACTTTGGCTTAGCTACGAACTCATCAGGTGATTTTTCAATCTCCGCTTCTTTTTTCTTTGAAGTTTTCCTCACCCTTTTGGCAGGCTCTAAACCAGCAGCACGGGCAGCTTCCATTTCTTCTCTTGTTCTCCTTTTACGTTTTGGAGCTTCATTTTTCAATTCTTCCGACATAACAATTTTATTTACGTGAATTATTTATAACTGTGCTTTTGATTAACGTTTTTGATACCTCACAATTTTTCTAACAATATAAACTTTGTTAAAATTATTTTGCTACACACTTAAACTCAAAGAACTCGTCACCCTTGGGTCTGCCTGAATTTGTTTCTTCTTTTACCGCCCCTTTCTTATCCCTTAACTTCTTCATAAACCATCTTAGCAAGTCCGCAGTAGCTTCTACGTCATTCATAGCACCATGAGCGTCAGTCAGCTTAATCTTAGCGTGTTGGCATGAAGCTCCTAAATTTAATTTTTCCTCACCCTTTATTCCGAACGCAAGTTTGGCTAATGAAAAGGTATCTATGAAATTTGGGTGGTGCCATTCAAACATATCACGTTTCTTTTCAAAGTCTAAAACCCAATTGATAAATCGGATATCAAATTGAACGTTATGACCAACTGGAATTAAACGTCCCATTTCTCTGTTCCTTGTTTTCACTCTATGGTTTTCCCAAAAATCTTCCATAACAGCGGCAAACTCTTTAGAACTTAACCCCGAATTAATTTCAGACATTGTTACCATAGTCCTGTCCAGAGCATCTTGCTCTATAATCAAATCTCCATAAGGTTTAACAAACGTTTCCCATCGGTCAATCTCCTTTAAAGTTTTGCCATCCAAAACCATTGCTGCGTATTGAGTTATTGGATTTTTGTTTTCATCCAAACCGCCTGTTTCGCAATCGAATACAATATAATTTGATTTCTGCATTATATTAAATTTTGTTTTAATAATAAAACCGTGTAACTATTTTAACTTTGTTACACGGTCTTATTTTATTCAACCTATTTTACAAACCTGCTCAGGATTTAAAGTCCATCAAGTGAGGCTCTCTCAAGGCAAAATAGGTTATGTGAAAATCTCTTGGGTCGTTATATTAAAATAGGCTGTTTCGCTATACGCCCCGCATTGGTGAAAATTATTGGTATTAATCGAATTATTATAAATATTATTTTTTGTTACGATAGGGTAAATAAGTTCATCGGTAAACGCATACATTAGCGCAACTTCAGAAGTAGCTTGCAAATCTGTCCTTTGGCAGAAATTAACGACAACAACGTCTTGGGTTTCTGAATAAATCATCTGTTCTGTTTTCAAATCCGTACCTACGTCACTGTCGATAGGTACAGTTGCTGATGCGGTAAACAGAAAAACAACCGACATAAGCATTAACAAAAACTTTCTCATTTTACAAAAAATTTAAAGTTTACAACGACTTTTTTTAACAGTTGGAGCTTGACTGTATCGTTGCTTTTTTGCCCCCTTAGAATTATTTAATATCTGAACTTTCCTTTTCGTAATTCACTCCATCATCTTCCGCTCTTAACCTTTCCGCTTCAGAGACAGGCTCAGATGATTTAGGTGCTTGCTCTTCTGTTTTCTCTGAGCTTTCGGTATCTTTACTTTCACCACTTTCTTCAGCTCCGAAAACAAGTTTGTAAACGATACATTTTCTTTTTTCTTCGCAACTTTCGCATTCTTCACGGTCAATAATCATCCCCTGATTAAATTCAACATCAACGGCTGAATCGGCAATCATTTGTTCGGCTGCTCTTAAACCCTTTTGAAAATGTTCTTCAGCAACTTTTGAAATAATGGAACCGCTTTTCTTAACCGCTTCTTCAATCGTGTCGTTGACAATTTTCTGAACTTCTTCATGAGTGAATTTTTGTTTGGTAACACCCAAAACATGCTCCAAATTATTCATCACTATTTGTACGGCAGCAGCTCCATCAACATTACCTCTTCTGCGATAAGTGTGATTGCTAAACCATAATGAATTCCAAAGCATCACCCTTTCGTTCTTGCTTAATAAAAGCGACAAAATTACTCTCTTAATTCTTTTCATTTTACTTTTGTTTTTTATTTGTTAATAAATCGAAACTTTTCCAACTTTCAGTATAAACCAAACTCCACTTTCCTTCATCGTCTTTTCTGATAACCTTAACATATCTTTTCCTAAAGTCTTCATCGGTCATCGGTGAAACGTTTTTCAACATATCCTGATATTTCCTGTTAGGAACTTGTTCTTCAAAAGAAGCAACCTTTACAACCTCTCCCCTTTTCCAAGGCTTCAACAAATGTTTGTTATACGGTGTTGATTCTGGCTCTCCGTTTACAACCAAAAACTTTGGTAACTTTTCTTTATTTGTTATTGCTTTCATTTTAATGATACTTCTTAATTCACCTTTATAAACTTTGTTAAACAGAAAGAACGGAAAAAGGCTTGTTTTCGCCAATCTCCGTTCTCGCTTTGTCAATTTGATTTTCTTTAATGATTACTTCTTTGCCGATTTCTTTGCTGGCTTAGGTTCAATAACCTTTTTGATTGTTGAAGTTGGAGTGAATTTCAATGAATGACTTTCTTTCACATCCAACGGCTGTTTAGTCAAAGGATTGATGCCTTTGCGAGCAGGATTCACTTTTTGTTTGAACTTTCCAAGAGTAGGCAGATTCACATCATCTCCGTTTTCTACGCAAGCCTCAACGATAACTTCACTCATGACGTCAACTACCTTGTTAACATCTGTTTGGGTTAAACCCGTTTTCTTTGCCACTGCGGCAACCAATTCATACTTTTTCATTTTGTTCTACAATTAAATTAAACATTTAAACACGGTATCTATACCTGTTCTATACTTCAATAACGTTGAAACCCTCTTTTTTCAATCGTTCTAACATGGAAGTCCATCGGTCATCTCTCATTTTCTCCGTTAAAAACCAAACGCTTACATCGACTTTCGGGAAACGCATACTTGAAGTCATTCCCTTATTTATGGTTATTCCATACTCCCAGTGAGCTTTCGGTTTTTCTACAAACTGAATATCCTTTTCAATGCTTTCAATTCCAAACAAAGACATAGAAATTCCAACGTCATCAAAATTTATCATTGACCTGATATATCTCTGTTTTTCTTCATCCTCATCCAAGTCCTCATCTTCTTCATCCTCATAATCGCTTGGAGTACTTGAAACGGTTTTTCGCTTCTTTTCTGGATAAATAGGTTTTCCACTATCTTCAGGAATTTGACTTACATTTACTTTCATAACAATTCTTTTTGATGTTTTACTGGATAGATAACTTTGATGGTTTACCCCCTTATGAATACAAGTTTTCCCCGAACCCCTTTCAAGATTCATTCAAAATATTTGAAAAACTTGTTATACATGTACGTATGCATACGCAGGTAAAATCCCCCCTATAATCCCCCCTTCACGGCAATGTTTTCTTGTTGAAGTTTGTTTAATTTGTTTTGGTAATCAGCCAAGCCTTCACGCAATATTGGAAGTGGGTGTTGGGTGTAATTTTCCATTTTACCGTCAAGAATATCTTGTATGATTTTAATATCCCTTTCCAGTTGTGAAATTTGCGTTTTTCTGTAATCTTTTGCCGTTTCCTTAATTGTTTTCATACTTATTTTTTGTTTTGATTATTATACCACTTGATGTAATCTACAGCATTTTTGTATGTTACATTAATAAATTTCGTATTAATATAAACACCACAAGAAAATTGACCAAGTGAATCTTTATATTTTATGTAGTCATCGCTCGAATGAATTTTATCAATAACAGGAATTAACCAATCCCATGAGGAATGATATTTATAAATTTTATCTCTTGGGTCAAATGCTCTATTTATACCCATAAAATCGGCAATTAATTTATTACCTTCTAAAATTTCTTGTTCTGACATACTTATTTGTTTGATTGCTCGTCATCTTTTTATTCTTATGAGATACGAACTAACGTTATACATTATAAAACTTTGTATCAGTTTTGTAATATGATTGCTTCGTCACCTTCCGCTGTACTGACCTTCTACTAAAAAAGAAAGGTTGAGAAAAATCTCAACCCCAAATGACATAATTCAAAAAATCAACCACGCCTTCCCACCAAGATAGGAACTTTAACATCAACCAAGAAAAGATAAAGAATAAAGAACCGTATGTGAAAACCTTCCACGCTTTCCGATATTTGTTTTTCAGTACCTTTTTGCCAAAACGTCCATTAATTGCATTAATAATCTTTTCCATATCTAAATTTGTTTGTTATTGTTTAAAACTCTGTTTACAATACAAAATTAGATAATAGTTTTTAAACGGCAAAATAAAAAGGGAAAAATCTTGCGAAAATTCCCTTTTTTAACTAAATCAATGGTGTTTTTACCACATAATGTTTACGCTGCCCGATATAACCGTAATTGAATCACCTTCTGGAATGAAAAAATATTCCTTTTCTCCTGCGGTCATCGTTATGTTAGAAGCGGTTTGTGAAGTCAACCTGATTGCTGAATCTACAGTTGCTTTAATCCTTACTAACTTTCCACCAAGTTCATGAGCTACAAGTCCAGGGGCAAAATCGTCTCCATATCCAAGCTCCATCCAAGGAACATTTGGGAATGATTTATTTGATTTCATATTTCAAAATTTTATTAATGTTTTACTACTAATAACTGAATATGTGTTATTCGTTTATGATAGCAATAATAACGCTAACAATACAACAGACATAATAGTTATTACAATTCCACCGCCTATTAATATTGATAACAATTCTGCTTTCTCTGGAGTCATGTTACTTTTTCCCATGTTATTTGATTTTTAGTCCATTTATAACTTCGTACCCATATTGCCATCTTAACCGCTCTTCAACCTCACTTTTATCCTTTGCTTGGATTTCCATTTTAACTTGTTTGATTTGTTCCTTTCTATGTTTGCTTCCAAAGAACTTAATTTTGAACGTTTCCAAATCTCTCATTAGTTTAAATTGTTAAGATAGTGTTTTTAATTCATTAATTTTAGACAATATTTTTTCTCTGTAATCCGAACCAGCTCTTGGATTATGTAACTTAATAGCTCGGTTTATATCCTTATCTGGATTGTAATAACTTTGATAAATCTCAAACATTTCTAAACTTTTATCAATATCAGCACGGCAATCCAAAGTGAATTTTTCTTCTCCTAAAATACGGTTCACATCTTTAACATATATTGGCGTTATTTGTAAAATACCAAGGTCATTTGTTTTTCCTACGGCAAAAGGATTTCCCGAACTTTCTATGAAAATCAATGCTTCTACGAAAATATCCCATTCCGTCACTTCTTCTACCTCTTCAGAAATTTCCTCAATATCAAATTCTGTTATAGGATTGTTTAAATTGCAACCCAATGAAAAGATGAAAAGACTGACTAAAAATAACTTTTTCATTTCATCAATAACATTAGTTGAATATAGATATTTATGAATGCTATAATTTCTATCCAAAAGATTTTGTTTTTAACCCTTATAAACTCAAAATACAGCACTGCACTCGGAACTATACATAAGACTGTTAAAATAATGTTTCCGTATAAAGATGACCATATATAGCTTGCTAACAAACATATAATTGCTGCTGTTACGTGAACTTTTCTTTCCATACTTTTGTCTTTAAATTCAGGAGCAGCTCCAACAAACATTAACGCTCCGCAAGCAGCAAACGGTAAAATATCCCAATCTGTTTGTAAAACCTCTATCCAATAAATCAATAAAGGCAAGGCTGTAAGCCAGCAAAAGAAAGTAAACAGGCTTGACAAATTGCGTTCTTTTAATGAATAAGAACTGTCTGAAACGCTTGCGGGAACTCCGAATGTTAAAACAACAAATGAGTTGTACGCAATAAATGCGATTAACGAAATTAAAAATAATGTAATCATTTCTTTAAAGTTTTATTTGATTTCGATTCTTGTTGACTTCTTTCTTCTGGATGTCTGTTGAAATATTCTTCAATCACTTTCCAATTGTTTACATTCACTCCCAACTCTCTTGCTATTTGATTTAGCTCTGGAAGAGTTTCAAAAACTGTTTTCCCTTTATTTGCTTCCAACATTTTTTCAACCTTTATTTAATAACTTATATTTGTTTTATAAAACTTTGTAAAAATAAAAAAAAGGGGCAACTTTCGCTTGCCCCAATTTTCGGTTTACGCTACAGCTCTCAGCTGCGTCGGAAACATTTGAATTGTTTTGCCTGTTATTGGCTTGTAAGCACTCCGCAAATCCTACTCATACGCTGTCAAATCCATTCACCCCCAAAATGAAGGTTTTTGAAGAGACACCTACAAACTCAGGGCTGCTTGGTTTAGCAGTTCCACCATCCTTTCTGGAAGGAGTGGAGGTGGGGGGCATCGAACCCCCGTCCAAACGTACTTTTTTAAATACTTCAACGCACTTACATATCTTATATAACTGTGTAAGCAATTATTTAATTTGACTTTTATCGCAAATCAATACATCTCCTACTATAAAATCATGTACATACAAGAACTTTCGATACAGCATTGTAGCTCTTTCGTTGTACGGTAAATTTCTCAATTTGCCTTCTTCATTCAATACCATTACCCTACCTTCATCATCTCTCAAGAATTTGATTTCAATCCAACCATCTACGATTGCTTGTAATTCTTCCAACTGGAAGTCTGTTCCGTTTTTCGGCTCTACGTTCTCAACGTCACCGCTTGCTCTATAAATTAGTGCCATGTTACTTTCTTTTATTTTTGTAATATTCAAACACAATGTAAACAAATACCGCAATTACCGTACATACAATCACAATTGCTACGGTAAACCAAGTTGCTTCTTTTTCTGTCATAATACAACTGAATAATCTACGTGGATTATCATTTTCTTGACTCCGTTTGCGGAAACTTTTTTGACTACTTCGTCAATGAAAAGTCTTTGACCCCTGAATTCAATTTCTACGTGAGCGTCAGAGTCATCCATTACATCCATCGGTTCATCACCCTCAGGTTTAAACCCTTCTTCAATTTTGTCCGCCAGAAACGACATTCTGGTGTAGTCAGCTCCTAAATCCTCAATGTATCCATTAGGATTGAGCTCATTAAATTTACTATCAGTTTTCATGTCTCTACGTGTTTTATTGTTAAAAACTCTATTGCTTCTTGCACTTCTTTGTGAGCTGGAATATCATCCGATGAAGGTTCAAATCCTGCTAAATAAGCAGCTTCCAAAATCATATTGTCGTCCATCTCTAAAACGTTTGCCATTGCTAAATTTCCGTCCATGATTTCTATTTTTTTAAATCCGTTCTTTGTCCTTGTTTCTTATTCGCAGGATTGGTTCTCCAATCAAATTTCCCTTCAGCATATTCCGTCCATATCCAAGTGGGGTGCTTAGGGTGTATGTCACCCACTTTGCGGGCAGTTTTAGCTCCTTTATTAACGGTGTTAGACTTCTTATCAGCTTCCGCTTTCGGTTTCTTCTCTGCCTTTGTAGGAACTGGTAACTCATCGACTTTAAAATGATAGAAACTCATATCAGATTGTCCTACGAAATTCACCACGTCATAACCCGTGCCCGTGTCGTATGTTCCAACAACTCCCTTTACGACTAAACTTCCAACAACTCCCTTTACGGTCTTTACATCCCATTTCAAATCTTTTGCAATGTCGTTGCAATCAATGTCGCTGTAATCCTCTCCGAAATAAGAACGCAAGACATTATTCAAATAAACTACTAACGTCAATTCTTTTTCGGTCAACTTCAGATTTTTGTCGTCAATGATATCCTTTACGGTCTTGGATTTAAAATCTCTCAAACGGCTCGAAACGATTTTGTAAATCTCTTCACTGATATCATTCCCATCAACATTATCCAATGCCTTGAAATTATCCCAATTCTCAACAACCCAATTTGCCACTTCTTTATCTTTTTTGGCCGCAGGTCTTTTCTTGCTCGAAATTGCGGACATTTTAACCGACTTAATTTCATTCAACCTCTGAATGCGTTCATCCGCTACTGTTTGATTTACGATTGCTTTCATGATTCCTTGTTTTTTTGATGTTCTTGTTGTTAATAACTTTGCTAATAAAACTTCTTGCTAACCCCTTTCGTAATTTTCTGGTAATTCAGCATCATCCGTATTCAAAACAAACCAAATAACATAATCGCTCAGTTTGTTATATGCCGCCATGTTTTCACTGTTGAAATAATTACCTCCATGTTCTTCTACTGAATATGCAATGATTCTTTCTACGGCACTGATAATTTCATATACTTCGCCCCTATCAAATTCCTTTACAAGATTTTCTTGAATAAGGTCTATGAACTCTTGATAAAATGAAGTGATTACAACGCTCTCAATTTCTTCTTCAGTAATAACTCCGCTTCCCCCACAATCTTCACAACACTCAAAACTGTCCTGCTCCCCATAAACCTCTATTTCTCCGCTCCCACCACAAGTATCGCAAGCATATTCCGTTTCTCCATACTCTGCTTCAGCGGCATTACAATTACCGTTGTTACAATAATCATAAAACAAACGACTGATTGCCCTGATAAGCTCTCCGTGTAACGTTTCAGCAGCTCCAGACGATGGAACCATTTTGGCGTACAATTCCTCATATTCCTTTTGATACGCTCCGTTCCCATCCCAATAGCTATTTCCAAGCTCCGTTGTTTTGACGTCAGAAATTAAACCGCTCTTAACTTTTTCCCTTATACTGTCGTAACAGTCATTGTCCGAATGGTTGAGTAATATACTCAAATCCTTTAACTCTTTTCTTGATAATTCGATAGTTTTCATGATTAAATCTCCTATTCTTTAAATTGTTGTTTGTCGATTTTTAAGTGTTTCGTTTCGTTTACTGATATAAAGATACGTACTTCTTGCGAAATAAAAAAACTTTTCCCAAAGAATTTTTGGTAAAATAGGCAAAATTTAACGTTTTTAACCTTTCTTTGTTACTTTTACCAATAAAAAAGCTCCGAACTTTACAGCCCAGAGCTTCAATCAAATCAAGCAATCTAAATTTACATATCCTGCCACCAATACTTTTCATTCTCATCAAAGGATTGGTTTTTCTTTTCTTCTCCTTTTACAACAACCTTTCTTTTGGTAGCCCATAAGGTATCATTTGGAACTCTATTATGAGTAAAACCCAAAAGTTGTATCTTGTAACTCTTTTCAGTTTCTTTGATTATCTTAACGGGCACTTGCTTCTTTTCAAAAGTACCATCCCATTTGTTTACTTCAAAGTGATATGTTCCGTATCTTGCCTCCATTGTTATATTTTTTCTTAAAAACTTTGTTAAATCTTACTCCAATGAATTACAACATCCAAACTTTCTTTACCCTCAAAATCACCGCCCCAATTTTTATTATTCCTGGTCTTGATAGTAACTATACCAGGAAATGTTGCGACCATACGCTTAGTCTCTGAATTCATTAATTCTACATTTCTGTAATTAGAACAACCGCCCTTAGCGTTAGAACCGCTTGTCTTATCAAAAGCGAATTTATTGGTAATTAATATATCATACCCCATTTTTCTTATTGCTATACCAGTAGCAAAATCTTCCTTAATGGGCCAATCAGACATATAAACAGGATTTTCTTCCTGGGAATAGTATTTTTTACAATCAAGTCCCCAAATAGCAAAAAACCGTTTATTGCGTTCTATGTCTTCCATGCCTATTCTGTTGAAAGGTCTGAATGAAATTCCGGCAATTCCTATATCTTTTTTATCAAGAGATTCCCATAGCCAATTAAACATATTGGTCTGATGTTCTAATATTTCACTATCGGTGAAATTATTCTTGTTAAGCACTCTTGGAGTCTTGTATCCTTCGAGACGTACAGAGAACGTTATATTATCGTCCATAAATATTATCTTTCCTTCAGGAGCATTGTAAGCAAGCCATTCCCTTACTTCGGCAAGATTCTTAGCATTGGAGTCATATTCTTGAATATCTTTAACCTTACCGCCCCAATTCTTTTGATGTAGCTTTAGTTCTCCTGGATGACAAAACAACGAAACGTGTTTTAGTATTTCCGGATGTAGCCGTTGCAGAGTCTTTTGAGTGTCGACTCTGCCTCGGGTTGTTAAAGCAATTAATATGTCTTTGTTTATTTTTCCCATTTTCTTTTAACAATATCGGATAACGGTTTATTTTCTTTAGAAACTTTGACTGCTATATTTCTTACTTCTTTTGTTATATCAGGTAATGTTTTCTTTCCTAACTTATCAGGAAGCAATCCTACACGCATACTTACACTGTTGCATATATTACAAGGGAAAAATCCTCTTTCACCGTTGTATAACATTATCCTCGCTGCTTGAAAACGTTCATGATTCCAAAGCGAAATAATATCCATATCATTTATGTTAGCAATAGGATATTGTCCTCTAAAGTCATCGCAACAAATAGATACGCTTCCGTCCCAACGAAATGATAATTCTCTGAAAGGAACGGTACATCTTTTATAAGTATATCCTTCAGCAGGAGGAAAAGCGGCACCGCAATGATTCTTTAAATTTCTAACATAACTTATCTTAACATCAACTATTGGAGGCAATACAAGTATGTCAAACTTCTTGGCATGGGAAAACATTGGTATTCCTTTGTCCATGTATATTACTTCCTTTTTGCTTTCAACCGCTTTTACAACTTTACTCCAATCTCCATTGGGTGAATAGTTATCAAGCAATAAATGATTTACTCCGCAATCTTCCAAAAGGTTTACATAATCTAATATATCCTCTGACTCTACAATTCCTTTGCCGTTGGATATTATATAGAATAGATTGTTTGGCAATTCTTTCCTGAATATATCTATTATTTCAAATATGTTTTCATTCAGAGTAGGCTCCCCATGCATAGCAAAAACAATTTTTGAGTTCCATCCTACTTTCTTTATTTCAGAAGCAATACGTTTTGCCGTTTTAATACTTAAGAACTTCCAAGGTCTGGTACCCTTTTCTCTCATTCCTCTTAACCCGCAAAAGTTACAACCCAAGTTACAACCTTCTGTTAGTTCTATTTGTACTGTAAATGGAGCTTCTTGATTTTCTATTTTCATAATATAATGCCTTTTACAATGTTTTACTTCTTTTTCTTATTACCGCTGTAATACTCTGTATTTTTATTCTTGTACTGCCCCGCTTTTGTCTTGCTCGGTGGTACTTTATCTTTTCCCCTACCTCTTCCCATATCACTACGGTCAATTTCCGTTTCATCTTCTGCCAAAGGTCTTTTTCGCTCCGCTTCCGCATCAAACCCAGCCTGACGTGCTTCCATTTCTTGTTTTTGTTTCCGTATCTTAGCCAAGAACAATTCTTTGGTACGCTCCGCAGAACTCTTTTCAACATCCGTTACATCTTCCGCTTTAACGTCCATAACGTTGTCTGAAGCTGTACGTTCAATTGTAGAAAAATCATATGCCTGATTAGATGGATAATTCATTTCAGCATCTTCATCGTATTCACCTGATATATCAACGAACTTTGCGTAATAACTATTATGTAACCCCGCAATCAATTTCTTGGTATCAAAGTTCATCCTTGCCGCCACACGCCCCAAAATGATTTCCTTTAGATTGATTGTTTTAAGTATCTCCTTTTGTATATGGTTTTGTATTGATACTTCTATATTAACGTCCAAAACTCCATTTATATTCAAAACATCTCCTTCAGCTTCCTTGCGAATTTGCTCTAATGTTCTCAGCATAGAATTGTACGCATCTATTCCGTTCAAAGCAACGTATCTTGCTTTCATCTTAGAATACATCCAAGCAAGCTCCTCAAGTCTTGGTCTTTTATTATACAAACGGACATCGGCAACTCTATTCCGAAACTCTTCACGCTTTCGCTCTATATCAACAATATATTTCTTCAGAATACCTTTAACATCATCCTCATTTACAATCACCCCATTATCCTCTCCCATTATCCTTACTACTTCGGCAACGGTAAACATTCTACCAAGCAGCTCAATAATATCTTCTTCAAACGGACTGAGCTTGTATATAGCCACCTCATCCTTTTTCTTTCCACCATAACAACCAGCTCTCCCAAAGGCAAGAGCAGAAGCAGTGGTTATCTTTGCCCTGATTACATTGTACTGTCTTTTCAATTCCAATATTTGTTCTTGTTCTTTGGGACTGAGATGTTCAATGAACTTCTTCAATCTATGCGGTAACATCGCAATGTTTATTTCCTGCCCATCTGAACTTATATACATAGTATTGCGAATTGTTGGATGCTTTTGCAAGGCAAGCATTTTCTTATACTCTTTGGGATTTACAACATCCTCTGGTATCGCTATTGTTTTACTATTATCCATTTTTTATTTACGCTTTACAATTTCCTTTACCCTTTATATTTGTTTTTGTTATTGTATCGGTTGCGCTTCTTTGCCGTTTCTTAGCTTTTTTAATAATACGCAATCTTTCAACTCTTACGACGCAAATTGGATAGTGTCCTTTCTGCTTGGGATAATCGGATATTTTTGTAATCCTTAAAGTTTTTTTTCTATCTATGAATGCCGTGATTGGGAACTTCTGCTTTTGCGAATATATAAAAACACGAAAGGACACTGGGGTGTCTTCTTTCACCTCAACGTCCTTATCCTTTTTCTTTAATTCTGTTTCAAGTTCTTTTGCCTTCATTTTAAAATTATTGACAATTGTAAGCAGACATTATTTGCTGTTTTCATCCTCTATTATAGGACATTTTACTGACCCCCCTAACTCTTTGCGTTCTTTGACTTCAACTTCATCTGTGTAGTCTTCAAACAACAACTTTCCGATTTTATCCCAAGAAACAAATGTTTCTTTAGATGGCATTCTGTTCTGTTTTAATCTTGCTGGAATATTTGTTTCTAAAATTACTCCTTCGCTTTTGGCTATGAAGCCTACTATGCAAACTTTTTCTTCTTTTTCAACTAACTCCCAAAAATCTTTATTACTAAATTCATGTACCCCTATTATCCATGTTATACCCTCAACACCCTCCATTTCATACCCGTTTTTGTTAATATTAAAACTAACAATCCCTCTTTTATCTCTCCATTCTTTGGGTAAACTCGGATACCACTGTTTTAATCTGTATTTTTTCATAATCAATTTTCTTTTAATGACGGTTTAGCAATTGTGACAATTAGCCCTACAACTCCTAAAAGTAACCCCCACAAAAAACCTTTAACGAAAGGTCTATTCTTACTCTGATAAATCACCCCCCCTGCTATTGCACACACAATCCATAATACTAATGCTTCCATAATTTTTGTTTTTTAAATTGTTTATATTTTCTTGAACCAAATTTTTGAAGATGTTTTTTTGTTCATTGATAATACGGTTTATAAGTTTGTTAGTCCATTTGTTTCTTTTCACTCCTGGTTTTAACAGAACTCCAATGATTTGCGGTTTGACCCAAACGGCTGATTGTGATTTACTTTCTACCTTTACAATTTCCTTTTTTAGCTTTCTCGGTATTTTCAAATTTTTCATAGCTTTTATTTTAAATCAAATTCTTTTGGAATGATTAAATTTGAAGGCAGATATTGTTCTTTGGAACTTTCGGTGCGATATTCCTCAATCACTTCCCAAAATATGTTTTTAATTTCTTCAATGGTAAACCCAGCCAACCCGCATCCTATCTTTGTAAGATAAAAAGTCAAATTCTGATGTTTTAATACAAAACCGATAAATTCATCAATATAGCTTTTAACTTTATCCAAAGGCAAAGTTTCAACGTTTCTATCTTTCGTTGGAATAGCATAACTGTTCCCACTCAATCCATTACCCAATCCCATTTCCGCTCCGAACTTTAAAAAAGCAATGCGGGCAGCTCCTGCTCCATGAATTCCTGCTTCGTTACTACCGAATACAAAAATTTCATTCTCATCTAAATTAACAATATTTTCTGGCGTGTACTTTCTCATAACTTATTTGTTATTATTTTCTATATTCTCGCAATATTTCAAATATCTTTCTTCAAATTCTTTTTCTGAATCAAAACACAATTCTCTATCGGCTCCTGATTCTGCTAATTCAATATATATTTCTTCTTCATAAATATCATACCAATCTTCAAACGATAACAATTTTGATTCTGTTTTCATAACTTACATTTTTAATCATTTTAATAAGTAACTTTGAAAACAAAAAAGAAAGGGAACTTTTGCCCCCTTTTCTTTTTCGCAAACATCAAGAACATGGAAACATTATATCAATTAACAACAAATTCTTTAAATTTAAAACCAAGTTTTTCGCAAGTCAAAGGATTGTAATGAAATACGTCATAAACTCCTTTTGTTGTTATGAAACCGTATGTATGAATCCTTTTGGGAATTTCTTCACCGACTGCATAATGAGTTTTAGTCAAAATAACGGTGTCTTCACCGCTTTCCTTTACGTCCGTCACACCTACGATTTTCCCATGGGATACAATCATTATTTTATCACCTACGTGGAGTTCAATAGGTATATAACAAGCTCCCCCTGAATTATGAAATACTCTTGCTTCCATCTTTGTCTTCTTTTTTCTTTTTATCGGTTTTCTTTTTCTTAGGTACTGGAATGAACTTTCTTGGGCTTTCTTCAATCTCATCTTTAGATTTATTCAGCTCATCATCGTATGCTTTTTTGTTTATATCTTTCATAACATTCTCATTTACTTAAAATAACTTTGCCCTTAATGTCTTCTAAAAATACATTTCCCCAAACGTAAATCAATTCATGTTTAGCTCTGGTTACAGCTACATAAAAAAGGTTTTGTTCTTGTTCGTATTGCCAAGGTTGAGTTGCATATTTACTTGGTATTAATTCTGGTGCTAAAAAGAATATGCGGTCATTCTCCAACCCTTTCGCTTTATGAATGGTACTTAGTATAATGCCCTTTACTTCATCCGAAAAAATGCCTTTAATCAACTTCTTTAATTCATCAACGCTTTGTACTTCTCCACTCAGACAATTTATTACTTCTATCTTTTGTTGAAGAACTTCCATTTTTGGATGAAGACTTGGCTTGCGAACTCCTTTTGATTCAAGTTTTCTCATTAACTTATTCCGTTCCAAATCTAACATTTTCTCCAATCCTGATATTGTTTTAGCTCCTGTTTTGATTATCAAACTCAAAATACCTTCTCCAATTTCCTTCCCTCTTATCTTGCTTTTAATTTTATTTTTCATCAACCAAAGATACGCTTGAACTAATGGTTTTAAATTTCTACAAAGTATCCAATCACCTTGCTGAATATCTGTTAAACTTCCGTTTCTAACAACACCTTCAGAAGCACCTGGAGCATATGAAATTTCGGGAACTATTTTTTGAGCTTCTTTTACAATATTGATATCGCAACGATAGGAAACACTCAAAGGCAATTTAATTGCTTGTCCGTTTATGGTAGCTAATTTATCATAACTCTCTGCGTCCGCTCCCGCAAAACCATAAATAGCTTGTCTTTTATCGCCTACCGTTACCAATCTGCCTTTTCTACTCAAACATTTTTTTATGAATTCATGTTGTGCAAGTGAAAAATCTTGACTCTCATCGCAAAATACAAATTCAAATTTTCTGAACCGAATGGAAGCATCTACGACAGGAACATAAATCATATCCATGAAGTCAAATTGGGATTTATCTTTAACCAAAAGCTCAAACGCTCTTATAACCATTTTGATATCATCTTCATCAATATCTATATCATAATGATTTATCAACTCCGTTATATCCTCAACGGTATTATTGGAAAGATTACATCTCATCAAATCTAATATCTTGGGAATGACATAGAAAAAATATCCACGCCTTTTCTCTGGTATTTCAAATTCCCTTAAAACTTTTTCAGTTTTAGCAATTCCTTTGTTTGGATTCATTTTAACCTTACCACCGTATCGTTGTAAAATTAAACGCCAACCGCAAGAATGTATCGTCATTATTTCAACATCTTTTCTTTCATTCCTATCTTTTAATTCATCCACTATGGAGTTATTAAAAGCAAGAAACAGGGAACTTGCATTAACAGGAATGAATCTCAATAATCCTAATAACACAGTAGTTTTCCCTGAACCCGCAACCGCTGAAATATTAATGTCTTTTTTAGTCTTTTGAAATACTTTATAAATTACTTTTTGATATTTCGACAGTTTCATTTACAATTTATTTTTCGTTTCATTTTCGTCCAGCTCCTGCTGAGCTCCACTTATACCATTCCGAACCCTTGGTGAATTCGCATCTAACAACAACACCCTCTTCCATAACTCTATTAAATAACGCCATGAAATTGGTTCTATTAACACTTTGTGGAGCGTTCTTAGTTAAAAACTCTGTTATATTAACGCCCTCAACTGTGTTGAAATCAATTGATTGAGCTGAATTGAAATAACCTTCCTGCCATTTGTAAACGTTAAAAAACAAACTATGTCCATTTGGAGTGATAATCTGTAAAATCGTGTAACCTTCCAAAACAAGTTGCTCGATTGCTCTTTGATAAATATTTACCTCATCCATTTTATAACTCTCCTTTTTCTTGAAACATTATTAATACTTCTTTTATTTTTTTCAAACTCTTTGAGTATTGACTGTTTGTTATATCAGCATTTTCTTTTAAGAACTCAGATGTTTTTTGCCCTAACATCCTTGACCGACATATCATTTTTTCTAAATCGCTCAAACCTAAATTAGACAATAACAATTCAGAAGTATCTGGTTGTTTATTATCATGAAATCCAGAATTAACAGTCATTAACGCTTCCGTCATCTCAACTCCACTGCTTCTTTGTAATTCCTTTTGATAATATCGGAAAAAATTCCTTGAGAGTGATTTATTGAAATAGAAATAAAAATTGTACTTTTTATTTATGATATATTTCTCTAAACATTTATCAAAAATTATATAACAATCAGCAACCAACTCATCCCTATCTGGCAGCGTGTCCTTTCTGTATGTACCTTGCAACAGATTCAAATAATTGGATATGTTTTTCTTGACAATATCCTTCATCATTCTAAATACTAAATTTTTGTATGCATTAATCCGTTTTTCGTCTTTTGAAAATCTAATTATAGCAATACATTTGTTAACAAATTTAGCTTTATAATGATAATCATTTTTAAAATACACGCCCTCTAAACTCATATCAATCACATTTTACCAGCGTCCTTAAAATTCTTGACAGCTTGGTGTAGTTGATGTTCTTTAAAAGGCTCTATCTCTTTTTTGAAATGTTCGTGAGAACGTTTCTTCAAAATCTCTCTCTTGTCTTCTTTTGAAGCAGAGGCATATTTTGCGGCTTGAATGTTTTTATCCTTAATCGGTATATCAGCCGCAGGATTGATTTCTTTTCTTACTTGCCCGCATTTAGGGCATGGCGCATTATCACTCTGTAATTTCCCATTTACAACTCTGTAAGTATTTGAAAGATATTCATCTTCAATACCAAACTTAGGGCAATCTGGATTTTCACATATAAACTTCATATCACTTATGTTTTTCGATTATTCGTGCGTATTCAAGAATGAGAAGTGCATCACTGGTAGCTAATGTTATTTTACCAACATATGGATAAAGTTGTTGAGCTTTTGATTTTAATTTATTCTTCCAATCGGTATTGCTTTTTTTACCCTTAACGCCTAACTGCAATGCTTTCTGCCACTTCTGAGGTGTAACTTCTACGGTTGGTATCTTTCTGCATAAAAGTGCCATCTCCAAGTGTCCAAATCCCTTTCCGAAATTAAACATACTTGAACCCCCCATTCCTGGCAGTCCTCCAACTTTCTCTAAATAACAAATGCTGTTATTTTGATAAAAAGTTAAAAAAGAAAGAACGTCTTGGGCTGTTTCAGGCATTTTAATAACTTCTATAACTTTATTTTTTTCTTTAGAAAAAACAGCAATTCCACCGCTCTTTCCTGGGTCAATAGCAATAATCTTACTATCTTTTATAAATTTCACACGCTCTTTATTGTCCATATTTTGTTGATTCACTTATTGATTAGTAACTCTGTCATTGATTAACATAACGGCTTACATCTTTCTCCTTAACTACATACAATGTGTTTTCGTTGTTAAAGGATTCACTAACATTTTGGGTTATCACCAAAATAGTTATACCCATTTTTTCAAATATTTTGATGATATTTTCTTGACCTTTGCTATCCATTCCATGAAAGCATTCGTCAAAACATAATAAATTTAATCCTTTGCCGTTTGTCGATAAGTTTATCAAATGCTGAATTCCAAGAACTCCTGCTAATGTTACACGCCCACGCTCACCACCTGATTTAGCAAGAAACGCTTCTGCCGTTACTCCATCGTTCAAAACAAAAATATCAATCTTTTCTCTTACGTCACCCGATTTCAATACAGTAAATCCATTAATAAGTACAGATATGTCAACACCGAACTTCCTCAAATAACTATTGGTAATGCCTTCTATTATCTTAATTGATTTGTTCGCTAAATATGTCATAAATCCAGATTTACCCATATTGAATTGCCAAAACTTTATTGCTTCCATCTCTTCTGTTATAGGCAATAACTCTTTTGTGAGTTTATTTATTTCTTCATCGCAATCAATAATTCTCTGATTTAAACTGTTAAGCAACTTATCATCCTTTTTTCGTTTTTTGATAGCTTTCTTTTCTTCTTTTAATTTATGAATTTTTTCCTCAATATCTTTTTTGTCCTCAATCTTACGTCTCAATTTTCTTTCCAAAACATTTTTTTCTTCTTCAAGATTTTCCAACAATTCTTTTTTCTTTTCAGATTCATAAATTTTAACCTTTATTGATTTTAATTTATTACTTTTTATCTCAAGCCTTTTCCCCAATTTATTGATTTCTTTTTTTGTCTCTTCAATCAATATTTCCGCATCTTTAACAGATAAATCAAGCTCAGATTCATGTATAAATTCATGTTCACAATTGGGACATGTTATAGTGTCCTCAAGCTCCGCTTTTAATTTTCTTTCAATTCTACGATTTTCAGATAATTCAGTTTCAATGTCGTCACAATCGGTTTGATATTTTTTACGCTCTTGTTTCAATTCAGAAACATCTTCAACTTCAATCTTACTTATCTCACCATCTTTACTTTTCACGCTCTTTTCAAAAGTTGATATCAATTTATCTACTTCAACCAAACTTTCTTCAGCTTCTTCTATTTTTTCATCCAGCTCTCTTAACTCTTCATCGCTATTATCATTAGCAAGCACTTCCTGCCTTTGCTCCTCAAGTAGCTCCTTCCTTTCAGATAACTTACCTACCTCAGATTCAATAGTGCTGTATTCAGCATTCTTTTCCTTGTATCTAAAAGATAATTCTTCAATTACAGGATTTATCATATCAGCTGAAGTTATGCGATTCATTATTTCTTTTTTCTCTACATCAGATGCGGTGAAAAAAGTGTAACGACTATCTTGACTGATGATAAAATATCTCAACAAATCCTCACGGCTTATTCCGATTAAATCAATAACTCTTTTATTAGCTTCGTTTACAGAAGTTATTTGTTTATTCAATTCACCGTTTTCCCAAATTTCAACCTTAACTGGTTTACCGCTCCTGAAAAATGTCCGAACTATTTTCAATTTCATTTTCATAACAGGATTAAAAAGATGAAATACAATCTTACATTCTTCTTCATCTCTGTTAATGAAATTTTCTCTTTTTATGGCTCTTAAACTTTCATTCGTCAAAGCAATACTGATAGCTTCAAATAAAGTTGTTTTACCAGCTCCGTTATTCTCTAAACCTCTATCAGTTTCATTCTTTCCAAAAATAACCGTACAGGAATTGTTTTTAAACTCATAAATTGATTCTTTATGGGCAAACAAATTATAGATTTCTATTTTAATTGGATTCCACATACTTCATTTGTTTTATTAAATCAAAACCGTATTTGAATTTCATACCTTTTATTTCATTTTCAGAACAGAATTTTAAAAAATCTTTTGTTATAGTTTTTTTATCATAAGACAAAACACTGTCTGATTCGCTTATTTCAATAGCTTCAACGGATTCAGTTGATTCAAATTTGCAATCTATTCCGTATTTGCCTTGAATTTCAGCAATATTGATTTTTTGACAATCTGTCTTCTTACCTACAAAAACAAACCTGATATTATTTTCCGTTTCCCCCTCATACTTTTCTAAAAGATTCATCAAACTTTCTTTATCATCTGCTGCGATAATCTCTTTTATGTATTTCGGGAACTTACTTGGAACAAATTTTGTTGAACCGTCATCGAACATCACTGTAAAGCCTTTATCGGTTATGTTTTCCCCATAATTATTTTGATAGGCTGAACCTGTATAAATAACGTTTTTTGCTAATTTAGATGCGTTATGATAATGTCCAATCAGAACCTTAGTCCAATTTTCAAATATTGAAGGTTTGATTATTGAAGAAACTTTTGAACCATCATTATTAACCACGCCATCAAATCCTGAATGTGTTATTAAAAATTTAGGCCAAGTGTCGTCAATATCTCCATCAATTAAATTAGTTTCAATTTGTTCAACGATTTTTTCATACTCTTCCAACCATTTCTCATCTTTGAAATAAGGTATAAAAGCAACGACACAACCGTCAATAAACTTACGACTACCAGAACGGTAAAGATTAACACAAGGCTCACTATAAACATCCAGATAACTCTTTTCATCATCGCTATCTGTTTTATCATGATTTCCTGGAATGACATGTAATTCTATTTTGTTTTTTGTTAACAGTTGTAATATCTCTTTCCAATCAGTCAAACACTGTAACGGCTGTCCTGAACGATTAGTGAACACATCTCCGCCACAAAATATCCGCTTTGTTTTATATTCGTTACAAAGAACTACAAGCTGATTAAAAATATCTTTAACTAACTTTCCGTTGTCTTTGTCTAAATGAATATCGTTCACAAGCACACCCAGTGCTTTTTTACTATTTTTTCGCTCTACCATATCTCCAACCTTTTTCTAAAAATTCGTCAGATTTTATAACTTTGGTTATCACGCCATTAGTTATGTAACGATTTCCTAAATTTGCATTTCTCAATTTTTGTTTTGTTTCTTTACCAACTTTCTTGCCTTTATGAGTTTCAGATATTTTCTTCAATCCTTTCTCAGAGTATTTTCTTTTTGTTTTGAGCATAGCTTCTTTAATATGCTGCTTATGTTCATCAGAAAGTTTTTTACCCTTTTTAGCAATAGAAAGTTTTTTCTTGTGCTCATCAGACAATTTGCCTGTATTTTTACCAATCATTGAAGATGATTTCTTTCTTCTCGTTTCTTCATCCTCTTTGATACCGTATCTTGGATTTTTGCTTCCAATCTTACTTTGTCTTATTTTCTCTCTGACTTCTGGTAAGGAAGTAAAATATGTATCGCAATTCATACCGTTAGTTGAACCGCAAACTATATTATATCCAATCTTCGGGTCAGTTGAGTTATATTTCTTGGTGAATATGTACTCCCAAACATTTAATAATTTCTTACTTGGTATATAATCTTTCAATATTTCTCTTTTGAAATTTTCTCTACCGTATTTTTCTATTGCCTTTAATAATGTTGGGCCACTACCAATATACCAAGGGTCAAGAGTTTTCTCACTAAATATCTTGTGTTGACCTATGTAAATTTTACCAGTTATAAGACAAGTTGTTTTGTAAATAATTCCTCTCATACAACAATTCTTTTCTTGTCTTATAACTGGTTTACTAATATGCCAATTATGAATTTACACGAAACTCTATTTTCTTGTTTACATCATCCAAAGTAACTGAATGAATCGTAAGGTCTCCCAACATATGACCCCAAATTCCCCACTTACCATTTGAACTATCTCTGTTGTATGAATTCTTAACTAACTTTTCATTACCAGACATAGTTTCTTTCTCCTCTTTGTAAATTTGTCTATATTTATCACAAATTTGAAGAACCATAGCAAGTAAATTACGATTACTTGTTACTTTGAATTCGCACTTTTTCTTCAAAGGATAAGATATGATACAATCATATTTCTCACCTTCTTTAACCTTAGAAGCTATAAACATAGTTTCGACAAACTTTTTATCAAAAGTTTGGGCATGTATTTCTAATGTATTAAAACACCTTTTCATAAATTCACATTTTCCTTATAAACGCTGTTAATCCTCTTTCATATCAATTTTCTTCTATACCTTTTTCAAGTGACTCTTTCAAAGCAACTAAATCACTTTGCATAGATTTTTTAATTTTGTTATGCAATACATTTAACAACTTATTATGTTCCTGATAAAGTTTGAAGAACTCTCTCAAAGTACTCCAACATAATTTACCGTTCATAAAACTAACTTTTTTTGCTCCCTCTTTTTTCAAAATTCCCATTTCAAGAGCATAATCAATATCTTCTTGTGAAAGAATGATTCCATAACCAAGCAATATTCTTATGTCAGTTTTCTTTCTACTTCCAAAATCATTTTTAACAACTTTAACTTCAGAAATTTGAGAAACTTCTACATCATCAATTTTCTCATGCTGTTTAAGTTTCATAGATAAACGAATTGTAGGCATTAATTCAACCCACTCCCCCCCAGTGCTTTTTCTGGTAGTTATTCCCATCGTACTTTGTTCATATTGATGATTTAACATAACAAAGTGCATAGCGTGCGTGTACATTTCAGACATTATAGACTTCGCAAACTTTTTAGCTTCTTTAGCAAAAGCCATCATCTTTTCATTTTTCAATGTAAAGTCTTCAACATCCTCTCCCTTTTGTAGATATTGTTCCATTTTTTTCGTATTCTCTTCCATGGTATCAAGCTCCGCTTTTGAAAGTGTAGCTCCAAGACTGTCCCACATAAAAAAGAATTTGGGTTTCATCTTCTCTGATTTCATTATTTCATCAGCATCCATGATTAGCTTTTTAACTTGCATAAACATGGCTTCTACATATTTAACCTTTATGATGATAATTCTATCAATAGGCAATCCAAGTTGTAAGGCATAATCTTTGTTATCACGATTTTCGCTGGAAAGTATAACCGCTATTCCATCATCAGGATTTTCTTTTAAAAAATATTTCATAGCCATTAATCCCAATGTGGTTTTACCGCTTCTGCTCTTTCCTGCAATCTCTATTATACCAGTTGGTAACCCGAATGTTCTCAGATTATAATCAAGTGAAGGACTGCCTGTATGTGCCCAACTTTTGACGTCCTTAAATCCATCTTTATCGGAAAACTTGATAACGTCCTCACTGTTAAATTTCTTAACGATTTTATCAATTATATTTTTACTCATAATTATTTATTAATTAAAAAAATAAGCCAATGATATATTTCAACCACTGGCTTATCAAGTTTATTATTTTGAATCAGATTATTTCTTGCCTGCCAGCTTCTTCTTAATGTCACTTAAAGAAACTTTGGCTTTCGGTTTTTCATCTTCTTCTTCATCTTCGTCATCTTCTTCAGGCTCTTCATCCATTGCTTCACGGATTGCTTCACGGATATCATCGTCAGACATGGACTTCTTCACCGAAACTTCCAATTCATTTTCACGGATATATTTTTTCAATCCGTTACGGTCAAGCTCATCAAGCTCATCTTCTTCCGCTTCATCTTCTTCGTCATCCTCTTCAGCTTCTTCTTCGTCATCCTCTTCAGCTTCTTCTTCGTCATCCTCTTCAGGCTCTTCTTTTTTGACTACTTTTTTGGAAGTTTTCTTTTTGCTTTTCGGCTTTTCTTCGTCCTCTTCATCTGATTCATATTGAGCTTTAATTTCTTCTACGTGTTCAAGCCAATCTTCATCTTCAAACAAACCGATTTCATTTTCATCGTCAAAATTCTGTAACCCCTCAAGTGCCTTTTCAAAATCTCTCATCTCATATTTATAGATGACTTCAGAAAGTGGCTTCATGGTCAAAAAATGTTCAATTTCCTCATCAGACAAAGGTCTTGCCGTCACTTTTTTCGGAAACGAAACATCGTAATAATTTTCACCCTTTTTCTTGTTAGGATTTTTCATGTACTTAACCATAACTGGCAAGCCTTCATCAACATCGGTGAAAGGGTCAACCTCAATCACATCGTCCTCATCTTCTGAAAAAGCAAGTTTATTCAAAAGGTCACGAACCATCTTTTTGAACTCCCACAACTTTGGACGCAATTGGTCGTCACCAGAAACTTTATCTGCATAACAAAGCCAAGAATATTGAGGATTCAAGCTGTTTGAATTCATTCCTGTTCCTACCAACGCTTCTAATTTATCTGCGTCTTTTGCCCATTTCTTTTTAGCATAATTCACATATTCTTCAACCAAATCCCATTTTGTTCCACCGTGAACTTTTGAATCAAGAACAGTTGTACGCCTTGGGTCTCCATCGTTTCCGCTAACAGTGAGCCAATAACATTTCTTTGGAACGTAAAAATCTTCATTTCCTGGATGAGCAGGGAAAATGCGAATTTTCAAAGTCTTGCCGTCTTCCAAATTCAAATATTCGTTACTTGCGTAAGCTCCGATAATTTCATTATCTTCATCTACACGCTTTTTAAGTTTTTTAAGTGGAGTTGCTTTTAACTGACTCCTCAAATCATTTTTCTTTGCCATAATAATTACAATTTTATTGTTAATCAATCAGTTTTTTCGTTCTTTTTATTAAAACGTTGTTAATCCTACCTTCAATAACGCTATCAGATAAATCACTGGATTGAACCGACAGAGAAAGTTTATCAAGTTTCTCCGATTTATCTTTTGCTGACCAAAAGATTGAATTGATATAATCTCTTGTCTTTTGAGCTTCGTTATATTTTTTTCGCATCACTTGATACGATTTACTACTAATCATAGCATTATTTAACGCTTCGACAGTTGGATTTTTCCCGCCATTTTGGTCAGCAAGTTCAGTCCTCAATTTCTCCTTAGTTTTAGCTTCAAAAACTTCCAAATTCAATTTAGCTTCGGCAACTTGCGATTCAGCTTCAGCAAGTAAATGTCCAAACCTATTTACAATCACTGGGAATGTTATCATTTCTCCGATTAAATTGGAATAATCAATCTTCAATAAAGAATCAATATCCATTTCATCATCGAAGTTATCAAACAAAAGTTTATAGGTCTTTTGTCCCACTTGAATAATTTTCTTTTCCATTTTATTCTTTTTTATCGTTTTCCAAAATATGTATGCCGATAACCGCATAACCTATAATATCACGCAAAGTGTCTTCAAGGCTTTCAAAATTAGCTTTTTCTCCTTTCATCTGTTTTTCAACAAGACTTCTAAACCTACGTGCTTTGTCCCAAATGTGAACCATGTTACCATTGATTCCTAAATCAAATGAAGCTCCGCCATAATCAGCGTTTTTCTTTACCAGAATTTCTGCTACTAAATTTAAAACTTCATCTACACTCTCTTTTGTCATTTTTATTTCTGCCATAACTATTTGAATAAATTATCTATTATTGTTTCAAAAGTGAAATTTATTCCGAACCTATTCATCAATATTTTTTCACTTTCAATTCTTTTTATTTCTATGTTTTGCCAACAATACTCTCTTTCTGTTTCAAACGTTTTAACGCCCATGGCTTCATTTCTTGATATGAAAGTGTAAAGTCCAATCCAGTCGCATAATTTACAAAACGTCTTAACATCTCTGTCTTCAAAACTATTAAACAAATAATCCAACCCTAATTTTTGTAAACTGTGTCCCACAAATTCATCAAGCGTTTCTCGAATATCAGAACCGTTGAATTCATTATATTTAACAACGTGACTTATATCCCTACCTAAAATCGATTCATCAAAATCGTGTAGAATGGAATATTCAACGCATTTCAATTTAAACTCTATGAATTGAGATGGAAAATCTTTAACTTTTTCCAATAGAAAAACGCATATTGCAGATACTTTAAACGAATGCTGAGAAACGCTTTCTTTGATAACGCTATCTCTTTCTTCCCACTGTCTAATATTATCAAGTGATACAATTTTATTTACAAACTCTTTCATTACAATTACCCTTTCTTATTTCTCCACTCTTCAAACTTAGTGGTTTTTGTTTTATATTCAGATACGATATATAACTTTGTTTTACTGGTACTCATCAATTTCTTTTCATTTTTAAATTTATCATTCTCAACAATTCCGTTTATGGCCACGATACATCCTTTTAAATTAGCAATTTCTTCATCAATTTTTTCAAAAGCGTCAGGCCACATTAAAACAGGAATAATTGTGTTATTACAATCTATATTCAAAGTGCACATTGTTCCGCTCTTTATGGATTTTTCCCTATAATAAATTAATTTACCAGCAACCGTTACTTCTGTTTTAATTCTGGTGGACAAAAATTCATTATCATTAACATATAACTTAGCAACCCTTTTGTTAGGTATAGCATCACGTATCATACTTTCATAATCTACTTCACCAAATCCAGTTAAACGCTTCTGTTCAATAATCCAAAAAGCATTAGTTTTTGAATCTTCAATGTTATATTCTTCAGGCAGCGTATCACCTCTGGTTTCAAGATATTTTATCAACAACTTTCTCCTATCTCTCGGATTAGTTATATTTTCAATCAAATCAAACGCTCCAGAAATTATAAGGTACTTTATAACACTTTTATTCACTTTTGAAGGTACTCTATTAACAAACTCTTCCAAGCTAAAGAATTTGCCTCCATTATGCCTTGTTTCCATAATATTTTTCACCGCCACTTCTCCAACTCCTTTAATCTTCGTCAAACTGAAGAATATTCTCTGCTCTTTATGGTCACATGTGAAATTTATATCGGAAAAATTAACATCTGGTGGACGTACTTCAATTTCAACACCTGTTTTTTTCAATTCCGCTAAACGGTATGGAACTTCTGCCTCTCTTGAAAATTGAAAAGCAGTTGTCCAAAATTCTAATGGATAATTAACTTTAAACCATTGACTCCAATAAGACATAATTGAATAAGCGGCAGCATGAGATTTATTAAAACCATATCCAGAAAAAGCAAGTAATTTATCCCAAACCGTTTTTGCGTAATTTTCTGAATCATCAATATCATTTTTCTTTAATAATTCAGCATAACCTTTTTTAAACTTTTCGCCATATGAACTCAAGGTCTTCATATCCTTTTTCTTGATAGTGGTACGAAGTATATCAGATTCAACTTCTGTCAAACCGCCTACCACAACTGCTTTCATAATTTGCTCCTGATAAACATACAATGAAAACGTTTCTTTGGTTATTTCTTCCATCCCAAAATCATAATCAGGTTTTTTCTTACCGTTTTTTATATCAGCAAAATCACTATGAGCGTTGACTTCCATTGGGCCAGGTCTGAATAATGCGGTCATAGCAATAAGCTCTTCAAGCGTATCAGGTTTAACTTGCCTGCAATAGTTCATTAATCCAGTTGTTCCAAACTGGAAAACGTCTTCATTCCAACCTCTCTTAAAATACCTAAATGTTTCTGGGTCATCTAATGGAATTTTATTAACGTCAATTTTTTTGTTATAATTTCGCTCTATTAAATTCAATATGCTTTTAAACTTATCAAGCTGTGAAAGCCCCAAAATGTCTTCTTTTAAAAAACCTGATTTATCAATATATTTACCTTCCCACTCCGAAACTAAAACTCCATCAATTTTTTTAACAGGCATCCATTCCCAAAGGTCTATTGGTTTATTTTTACCATCAATAGTAAATTTAGGAACTATAACCAAAGCTGATGGATGAACTGATTCCGCTTTGGGTTGTAATAAAGCATATTTTGTTAAATGAACAATATCTGGATAATCTTGAACAAACTTGAACAAAAACTTAGATTTTGTAGCGTATTCAATCAAATCTCCCCAAGTGTAATCAATTTGGTCATCAATATCCTTTGTTAATTTATTCGTAAAGTCAAATGAAAGTCCTTTTTCTTTTCCAAAATCTTTTATACAAGTTTTCAATTTCATTCTGGTGTAAGTACCAATAGAACATGTATAATCATATCCGTACTTCATTTTTACATATTCTTTAACAGCATCCCTATATTCTGTTGGAAAGTCCACATCGATGTCTGGCATCATATCGCTGCGAAATTTTTTCGTCTTTTCTAAACTTAATACTCTCATATTTTTCTCTTTTTCATACCGTACCAAAACCCAATAGGCAATTTATCATCGCTATCTATGGTTGTGTTAACTATGCCGTTAGTTATTCTCTTTTTATTAAACATGGGATTATTTTCTTTTACAGAATGATTAGAAATTTTTAATTTTTGTTTCAATTTTCTCTTTTGTTCATCATTCCATTTGTTGCCGTAATTTGGATTATTTTCTCCATAATACCTACCTTTCATTTTTTCAGATTGTTTCCGTTTTTGTTCTTCAGTCCAAAAATTACCAAAATTTGGATTTTTATTTCCAATGTATCTACCTTTTAATGTTACAGATATTTTTTTCTTGTAATCTGAATTATTTAATTTATACAATCTTTTTTCTTCAATTTTTCTCCTTTTTTCAGGATTGTCTTGATTCCATTTTTTAACAGATTTACCACATTTAGCCGCAACATTTGGGTCTTTCATAGGACTTCCTGAACCGAAATTATTAGCAGTTCCCCAAAGTATGTTACATCCTCCTTTCTTGTAAAAATAATGAGATTCTTCTTTCTTTATATAATACTCTTCCATTTTATCAAGAACTCGTTGAGAACAAGGTCTTTGATATAAAACTTCTCTCTTTATCAACTTTCTCCAACAAGTAGGAAAGTCTAATTTAAGCCTTGTGATAAAATCTGTCCAAATAGCTCCGCTGCCTGGATAAGTATCAAAATCATCTAACCCAAAGTGTTGTCCTACATAGAATGGCTTATGTCCGTCAAACTTATATTTTGCTATGATAGTGAATTTGTAAATTATTCCTATTTGTTTCATAACATTGATTTTAATTTATCTACATCAATATCTATACTTGATAAATCTAAATCAACGTCAATATCTACAAATTTACCGTTGGATAATGGCAATCTATTAATTTTTTCAATCGGTATTTCTAAAATTTCGCCATTTTCTAATTTGATTTCCCAAAATTCTGGCGGTGAAACTCTAACAGAATTTAAAAAACGTTCAAACATTAATCCGTATTTCAATGGGTCAACATCAGTAATATGAAGACAATAAGCAATTAAACTTCCGCAAACAGAACCACGTCCTGTTCCTACATTTATATCATTATCTTTACACCACTTTATTATATCCCAAAGTATCATAAAATAATCAACCAAGCCGTTGGGAACTATAACAGAACATTCTGTTTCAATGCGTTCCATGTATATTTTCAGATTCTTTGAAGGTAAATGCCCCAACCTTTCACTTATCCCCTTTTCCAGCTCTTTAAAAAATAACTCATTAACATCATCTACCTCAAAATGAGGCAATTTACGCTCTCCTGTATTTATCTTGAAATCTACTTCATCGACAAATTCAGAAACATTTATTATACCAGTTGTGATAGCTTCAAACAAAGGCTCTACGTTCTCAATCCATTCTGAATAAGAATTAATGGTGTCACCAACGCTTTTAAAATATTGGTCTTCAGATTCAGGATAAACTTTTTTGTTGATTTTATTTAACATTGATTTCAATTCACTTTCTTCTTTATCAAGATAAAATGAATCATTAATCAATATTGGTTTTAACAATTTACGATAATTACATAAATAGGCATCTAAATTTTCAAGATGTTTTTTAAATAATTGTTGGGAATTGAATTCAACGGTATCAATTTGATAAAAAACCTTATCAAAACTTTTCTTGTATTTAGCTATTAATTTAACCGCTTCTTTTCGGTCATCTTTAACGTGATTGAATTCGCTTTCCTTCGGCACTACGCAGCAAAGTCCTTTACCTAATGTATAAAGTATCGCATCTGGAATGAAACCATTGTATTCAACGTTTACAGCTTTATTTATGAGTAACAAATTTTTCCAACCCTCATAATTTAAAACATATAATTTCAATTCAAATATTTCCTGATTTGATTTGTCTTTTGAATAATCTTTTGCTACAACTACAGTTTCACCAATTATGGATTTAATTCCTTTCTTTTCACAAGCAGCCTGAAATGATAAAGTTCCAGCCATAGTATTTTTATCGCAAATACCAAGTGCTTTACATTTTAAAAAAGCTCCTTTTTTTACCCATAGTTCAGCAGAACCTGAACCGTTCATCATTTCATATTCAGAATGAACTCCTAAATGAGCAAAATCCATTATGAACGGTTCACTGGTTTCTCCGATATATTTGAAATCGTTGAATTCAGGTTTAAATATCATTTCATTGTATCGGTTTTTATCTTTCTTTATTCCCGAATAATAAAACTTAGAACCAAACTCAAATAAAACAAAATCAACCCTGTTTTCTTCTAAAATATCAAACTCTTCATCGGAAAGCATAAAAGCAAAATCTTCATCAATAACTTTACCGTCAAAAGAATGAAGATATAAAAACGTTCCAAAATCTTTTATGGAAATAATATCAGAGTCATCCATTTTTGACTCTGATACTTCCATTTTATTCAGCTCTATCCAATTTGATAAACTATCTGTCATAATCACAATTTTCCTAAATACTCATGTTCCATTTCATTAGATAACCTTGAAACAAAAAAGTTTTTAGCAAGCATAAACACGTCCCAATTGTAATTTTCGGTGTCAGCTTCCAATACTTCAATATCAGAAATTGCTATATGTCTTGCTACATCTTTTTCGGTATCGTTTTCAGCATAAGCAATTTTAACCTTGTAATTCAAATAAATTTTCAATATCTGATAAGAACTATAAAGGTATGAAGAAAAGTTTGCTAACTGCTGGATTTCATCCTCCATTTCAGTATCTCCGCTCCATATCCTAAACAGATTTCTAATTATAGTTTGAAGATTATATTCAATCTCACGGAAACGATTTACAGGAATTTCATGACTGAAGTTGAAATCAATTTTTATTTCCTTAGCTCCGTAATTTTTATACATATCGCCAACAACTTCTTCTCCATCTCTTTCTTTGACAAAAATATCATTCATTACTTTTGCCGTTTTATTCCATTTATAAATGTGAAGACTTTGAGAATTATGAGTTTGTGTTCCAAGCTCTATTCCCAAAGCTCCAGCCATTAACTCGGTTAAAAAACTGAATTGGAAAATATTTGTCGGCAATCCCCAATGCAAATCATTACTTCTATTCTGAATTGTTGTAATCAATTTACCATCTCTTATCTTCATCATGATAATATCGTTACAAGGTATGTCTTTCGTTTTATACCCTAAATCAAAGTTTGGGTTCCAAATAGATAAAACAACTTGACGTGAATTTGGATTTTCTGAAAATAATCTTATTGCATCAATTACTTGGTCATACCCCTTAGATGCTTCCAAAAATACGTCATCAATAAATGAATCTTCAGTTCTTATTCCCCAATGTCTCAATCGGTAACCATATGGGGCGTGAAAAGTTTTTCCATCGTCAGAAAAATCAGACATCCTTTTATTAAACATTGTTAAAAAATGTACGTCCTTTTTGCCAGTTGCTATCCACATTGCTTCAGCCAATAAAAAGAAAATGTTTATATCTCTTTTATATCCGCCAACGCATCTACGATATGGATTCAATAACTGTGTCTTAAAATCAAGAACTTCTTTAACTTCACCATCACGGCTTTCTTCAAAATCTTTTTTATTGAAAATGTACCAATTCATAACAGGATACATTTCTGAAAAACTCTCTGTAATTGCTACCCCAAGTTCAGGAACAAGAACGTTATTAACATCAATTTCACGATTCATAATTAATCAACTTTATATTTATATCTTCTTTTATTTTCTCGCTTTATAACTATGTTAGATAACTCTGTGCGATAAAAAAGGAGAACATTTTCATGCTCTCCTTTCTATTAAAACAACAAGTCAATTATTTCTTTTTTGTCGTCTTTTTTGCTGGTTTTTTAACCGCTTTTTTAGCAGGCTTTTTTGGAGCTTCTTCCGCTTCTTCATCATCTTCTTCAGGCTCTTCCACTTCTTCAGGCTCTTCCACCTTAGCAGCAGTTTTCTTTGAAGGTGATTTCTTGTTCAGATTTTCTTCCATCTTTTTACGGTTTTCTCCCAACTTTTTGTCGATTTTCTGAACCGTGGCGGTGATGTGCTCCATCAAACTTTCGATGACTTCCAACGCTTCTTCAAGGGTGATTGCTTTCAAAAGTGGGGCACCGCTCCAGCAAATTTCATATTCAATTCCTGCTTTGTCCAAAATTTCAACTGACTTGGTGAAAGTAAGTAAGTAAAGATTACACTTGATTGATTCATCAGCCTGAAGAGAACAATTTTCAACAAGAACCATGGAACGTTGAGAGTTTTTACCTTTATGTTTGATAGTCACTCCAGCAGACGCAACCCAAGAATACGCATATTCACTTTCAGGAAACAGCTCTTTCAAGGGAGCAAAATGTTGTCTGTCTTCTTCATTGTTTTTGGGGTCAAGTTTAGTCCCACGTTTTCCAACTTTTTTGTCAGCCGTTTTCTTTTCCTTAGCAGCGGCAGGTTTCTTTTCCTTAGCAGGAGCAGCTTTCTTTGGAGTTTCTTCAACTTCTTCTTCTTCTACTTCCTCAACTGAGGAACGAATTGCTTCACGGATATCATCGTCAGACATAGACTTTTTAACTTTTACGTCAAGGTCATTTTCCTTAATAAAGTCTTTCAACTCCGCTCTTGACATTCCATCAAAGTCATCGCTTTCTTCAGCTTCTTCTTCGTCATCCTCTTCAGCTTCTTCTTCCTCAACTTCTTCAGCCAAATCATCGTTTTCAGCTTCTTCAGGGTCAGTAGTTTCCTCAACTTCTTCAACGAAAGATTCAGCAATCTCAACCAAGGTGTCGGTGTCTTCTTCTTCCATTCCGTCAATACCATTACTGGTAAGGATTTCAAGCAGTTGTTCACGTGCTTCTTCTTCAGTTTTCGCATTAATTCCTAATGCTTTCACTCTTTTTGCATTTGCTGCATTCAATTTTGTTGCCATTTTTTTACGATTTAAAATTGTTTGTTACTATTAAAACTTTGTTATTGTTAATTTGTTATTCTTCATCTAAACTGTAGCTTGAATAAACTTTTCTTTGTTGTAGTAAATCACTGCCGTATTTTTGAATCAAATAACTCTTTTGCATCTCTATTATATCTGCTACAGTAAAAGGTTCATCCCCACTATCAATCACTTGTTTCCTCATTTTTTTCTCATCATTGTTAAAATAAACTTTGTTAAGAATTTTTGTATTGTAACCCCGCAAGAAAAGACTGAAAACCGCTCTTTCTTTTCCCGTCAACCCTTCCAAAAGGTCAACACCCTTTACTATAAATTTGTTTTTTTCTGGCGAAATATTGGTATCATCTTCAACTCCATAATCATAATGTATGTCGTCAATTCTCATTTTGTAGTTTTCCCGACTTATATACTTCATGAAATCACGCATCTTATTAGAACAAGCTGCTTCCAAATAGTATTTAATGGGAACTGGTTTTGTGGCTTCATTTCTGCGATATTTGGCCCATCGCCTTCCGTAAGATTTAATTGAAGTGAAAATTTTAATCTTGAATTCTTGAACTAAATCTTCAAATTCAAAAGATAATTCCTCATAGGAGAAAATTTTGCTGGCATATCTATTAGCAAGATATTCATACCTGAAGTAAAGTTTCTCAGATATTTTGATGTTTTTGCCCATTTGATTTACGATTTTATTTACAATTTCTGCTACGAAATTAATACCTTTTTTTTAAACGGCAAAATTTTTAGTAAAAAATTATTGGGTTTGCCCAAAGATTTAACTATTGTTAAGAAAAACCCCAGGCAAACCCAACTATTTCTGTGTTACGTCAATACTATAAAATTCTACAAATTTCATCTTTATTAGCAGTTTCATATTCTTGTAACTTTGCCGAATAAAGAATTAAAGTTCCATCTTCATTAATTTGGTCTAAAATCCAAATGTCGCCCCTAAATGAAAAATCATTTCCGATAGCATAATAATTTTCCAAATCGGTTTTATTCATTTCAAATTTAGGTTTTCCAAGTTTATCGAACAATTCACCCCTCATCTCTTCCATCCTTTCAGAATTGTTCAAAATACTATCTAAACGATTTCTGCTTGCGATATCATTTATCTTTTCAACCTTATAATTCATCACCTTTTGATAATACGCTTTATCATTGGGGCTGAAATAAATTTTTTTTCTGAATTCAGCAATTAAATACTCTTTCTGTATAGCAAGAAAGTATTCCGCAACTGAAAGGTTTCTTGTTTTATTCGTTCCCATTTCACAATTATTTTAATTTACCTATTACATCTGTATTGAACTCTTTAGGTTTTTGTAAATTAGCAAAAACGTCCATTGCTTCGGTTTTGCTACATTCATCAATATCCTTTTTCATTGTATAAGTTATACTTGTTACAAAATAATTTTCAAGCTCCAAGCCATACCTTTTAATATCTTTGATAGCGTCAAAATCATATAACAATATAACATTTGTGACTCCTTTCAACCTTAACTTTTTTGATTGTTCGGGTGAAATTTTTTTTCCAAAGGTACAAACACATTTTATATCTTCATCATCCCAAAGTCTTAAAAATTTATCAACCGCAATTTTATCAAAAATACCTTCGACTAAAATAACAGTTGAAGTCTTTTCAGTTATTTCATCATATCCAAATAACAATTCTGAAAACGTTGTTCCAATACTATTATTATATCTTAATTTATCATTGGGTACTTGTTTGGCTCCATATCTACCGACAAAACCTCTTATCTCACCATTATCATAAATAGGAACTAAAACATAATTTTCAAATTTTCTAAACAATGAAGTAGCTCCTATATTGTAACGCTTACAATCCTTAGAAGTTATTCCACGATTTTTAAGGTATTCCGTGCTTGCTACGGACACTTTCCACCCTGCGGGCATACGTATAACAGGCAGCTCTTTAAGTTCAACCTCATCGCCCTCAAGCTCATCTTCCAGCATAGAACGTAAACTGTTAATAGTTTCCCTAACTTCTATGGTAGCACCGCCCAATAAATAAGTTTTATCAAGCTGTTTTAAAAGTTTATAAATACTTCCGTACTCACCGCATTTTTTACAATCAAATAATTGAGTTTCTTTACTAACATACATGTGCCTCTCCTTGCCACAAAAGATGCAGTCGCATATGTATTGACCCCTACGATTGAGTTTAGGATTTATCAATAAATCTCTTAAATCCGTGTCATTAATTTTCTTCGTTTTGCGCTTCATATTCATCCCAATCCATTTCCATTGTACGTTTACGGTCATAGAACCTTGCGTAACCAAAGTTGTTACAAATATGAATAGGCTCTCCGTTTTTATAATCCCTTAATTTATCAGTATGAAGTCTCATCATTTCTTCTCTTGCTTCATCCCTGGTTTGATTAATTGTTATGAAAATATCAAATGGACGAATTTTCCCTTTATCTTCACTTAACTGAGCACGTGTTATTACAAACTCAGGGTCATTTTTCATTTCTTCTGGAATATTACTACTTTGGGTTGCTGTGTGAACTACGGCATTAAATTCCATAGCAAGCATTTTCATTCCTTTTGATAATTTCGCTTGTCTAAATCTTTCTTCATGTGGAGTATAATTGTGTCCATCTCCTACCTCTAACAGCTCTAAATAGTCAATCACTATAACATCTATTTTACCGTAAATTTTTTCCATCTCTTTGACTTCTCTACGAACGTCATTGAGAGTTTTAGCATTAAACGTTTCTTCAGATGAAACAATAACGTCCGTTCTCCTTAATTTTTTTATAATGCGTTTGGTTACAGACATCTTTTTAGCAGGAATATTACCAAGTTTAACGTCTTGATAAAGAGTGCCTGTCCAAGCTGCATCATAACGGTTTAAACATTGTTCACGTGTACCTTCCAATTGAAAATGAGCAACCCTGAATCCTTGTCTTGCTGCTGAAACTCCTACGTGAACTAAAACTTGAGATTTTCCCGAACCTGAATCACCTAACCATAAAACGCATTCGCCAGTCTCTGGCCCACCATACTCACCGCCTAAACGATAATCAATTTCATCAATTGTTGTTGGTATCTTATATCTAAACTTCCAATCTTCACTCCTGCGTTTAGCCTGTCTTTCAGCAAAATCACCGAACACGGTTTCAAATTTAGCATCCTGAATTGAGAATTTACTAAAATCGTCAGCGTATTTTACAAATAAATCCCAAGCCTTATCTTTATCACCCCTATTATATACATCAGCAATTAAATCATTAGCTTCAAGAAATTTCATCTTTTTGATAAACTTCTCAAAACTTTCTACCACTAAATCATAACCGCCATTTTCATCAATTTCAATATCGGCAATTTCTCCTATTTTATCAAGAACCTTTTCATCATCCGAAAAATGTTGCTGAATTTGTCCCAGGGTTGGGACTTTTCCTGTTTTATCATATCTTACAGTTATCCATTGCCATAGTTTTTTTTCCGATTCAACTTGAAAATATGAAAATTTGAGATATTGTCTTGCTATATCAAAAATTGTTCTTTTCTCCAATGATGCGGCCAATAACTCTATTACAAAACCGCTTGTTAAATTACTATCTTTTGCCATAACCTCTTTTATCGTAAATTTTTGGGTACTCTTGTTTTAAGAGTGATTTACATTCCTTTTTAAACAAACACGTTGCGCATTTTGAACTTTTATGAAAATACAAAGTGGTGTTAGCAACGCACCATAAAAAACCCCTCTTTGTATTATGATAATCCGCTTTAAAACTTTCTTCAACTGGACGTAAACTTGTGACTATTTTTGATATACTGCTTTCTTTTTTTACAACATTTATGTCATGATTCTTTTTTAAACCAATCCTTGTTATATAAACGTTTGTAGATATATCATATTTATTCCAACGCTCAATAGCAGCTTTACCAAAAATCCAACTGAACCGAACCTGTCTTGAATAATCTTTTATAGCACCATCGTTAAACCAACTTTGAATTCCATACTCTAAAAATTTTCTAACAAATTCTTCACCAATACGGTTTGAAAAAGTATCCATAAAATTTTCCCAACTTGCCGTATCAGAATTGTTACATTTGTAATTCACTTTACGTTTTGTAACCTGTTCTAATAATTCAATAAAAGTATCTACAGCATATCTGAATAATATTTGTCTTTTTCGATTATTTTTTGTTTCCATATTCCCATCCTTCTGGCAATTTATCATCTTTAAATATGTATTTATTTTTTAAACCATTATTTATACAAACTTTGCCCTTATTTCCAGGAGATTTTCCTAAAAAATATTTAGATAATTTAATTTTAGTTTCTTCGGAATGATGTTTACCTTTAAATGGATGATTTAAAGATACATATTTTTTAATATTTTCACGATGTTTTTCACTCAATTTTCTTCCAGTTAATTTTTCTGATAAATTCTTCCTTGATTCTTCTGACATAACAATTCCTTTATTCCAAGGAGTTTTACCTTTATGAGACTCGCTTAATTTTTTTCTTGTTTCTATTGATGTTTTTTTACCTACGTTCCAAGGAGTTTTTCTTTTATTTTTTTCAGAAACTTTATTACTAACTTCTTTATTTTTCATTGGATTTTTATCTCCAATTTTTGATAAACCTATTTTTATTTTAGTTTCACGACTTAATTTCTTATTTTTGCCACTTTCAGACATTTTCTTTTTAGTTTCGTCAGAAAGTTTTTTACCTAAATTTATATCACTTAATTTCTTTTTAGTAGATTCATCTAAACGTGAACTGTTACCTCCCCAAGCTATATTAGTTCCTCCTAATTTATATGAATAATGAGATTTTTCATGTTTTATATAATATTCTTCCATCTTGTCAAGACATTTTTGAGAACAAATTTCTGAATAAAATAAAACTTCACGTCTTATAAGTTTTCTCCAATTTTTAGGATAGTCTTGTTTTATTCTTTTCATGAAATCATTCCAAATTTTACCACTTCCTGGATAATTTGAAACATTTGAAGATAAAAAATGCTCCTTTCCTTTATTTTCCCAATGTTGACCTATATAAAATGGTTTGTTTTCATTAAACTTGTATTTTGCTATTATAGTGAATTTGTAAATTATTCCATCCATTTTCCTATCCATTTTTTTAATATTTCATCCCAATCTTCACAAGAAGTATCTAAAATTCCAATATTTTTTTCTCCTATTCTTTTTACATAATTATCTAATCTTGCTTCAGAATGTTTAGAAAAATAAGCGTCATATAAATCAAAAAAGTCAATTATAACACTCTTTTTCTTAGTTTTTGTGGTTCCAAGCACTCTCCCGCAACGTTGAATTATATTTGCTTCTTCAAGTCCTCCATCTACATTCAGTAATACCTGTGCAGCAGGCAAGGTAACTCCTTTTTTAAATATATTGGATGCTAATAAAAAACCGCCTTCACCTTCTAAAAATTCAGCCTTTGCTCGCTCACGCTCATCACTTCCATCTATGCCGCTGATAAAAGGTATTCCCGAAAGTATTTCAACGTTGCGTCCATGCTCTACGCTTTGGAAAAGCACAAGCGTTTTTAATCTTAGCTCACGAAGTATTTCTATCACTGAAAGTAGTATCTTATTTCTCAAACCGTTTTCAAAAATCAATTCTTTTCTGAATCCGTTATAATCTTCCACTTCTACGTCATACTCAATATCATTATGGTCAATTAGCAGCATGAATACTTTATAATCTGATAGAACCTTACGTTTACGAAGTAGTGACTCAGAAATGTTGTAAACTACGTCACCGCTCCATTCCTTCAATTTTAAATTCTGAACCAATGTTCCCGCACGATATGGAGTTGCTGATAAACATAATTGGTATTCTAATTTCTTAGCTTTCTTGTAAGTCTTTAATTTAGCATCAGAACAATTTTCATGAATTTCATCCACACATAAAAACTTTAATTCCTTGAAATACTTCTCCAACTCCCTTTTCTTTTGTACGTCCTTACACCGTTTGGAAAATGTGCTTTGAATAGTTTGTATCATTGCTACCGTAACACGCTTTGAAATATCTACCAATCCAGCTCTTATTTCTCCAACTTCAATTCCACCGTAAGGTTCAAAGTATTCTTTAATATCATTAACCGCCTGATTAAATAAGGTTGTATTATCAGTACAAAATAAAAAATTACCATCATCTGAATTAAGAAAAATTCTCAAAATCTCTGATGCAATAAAAGTTTTACCACCACGTGTAGGAACTACAATGATTCCAAACCTTTTTTTATAAAATGCTTCAACCGCTTTTTGCTGATGAACATATTTTCCTGACATTCTTGAATCAATCTCCGTTCCTTCTGGAATATTGAAATCATAATCATTTATTTGATAAGATAATTTGTGAACTCTTATATACTTTTCCAAAGTTGGTAACATACCAATTTTAAATGTCAATCTACGTTTGTCAAATTTTTCAATTTTTTGTGAATAAGCATATGGGTCTGGGTTGCGGAAAGTCAATGCTTTTGCTACGTGTCTTATACCGTTTTTGCTTGACAGCTTGAATGAATACTCAAAATTGTTAATTCGTGATATGTTTACATCTATGGACATTTTCAAATTTTAATATTTATTACAAGGTGACATTGACAGAGAAGTTTACCCCCTAAATCCCCCTATTGGTATTTATTACAAGTATGACATTGACAGTTGTGAGAAGTTTACCCCTTTGTTATCTTAGCACAGAGCTGTCTCACGTATTAACTTTGATTTTAGTAAAAAGAAAATGGAATTATTTTCATAACCCCATTACATCTTAACATTATAGACATCCAGCCCAACAGGCTCAAAATGGATAATAGAAATATTGCTTTTCTAATATTTTTATTCCCTCCGCCCTACCTGCCGATCACGGCCATTAATTGATTCAAATGGTCGCCAACCTGTTCCCATTTCTGAATTTCCTGCCGAATCAATACAAGTCTAACATATCACCCCCATACATTGATGCTATTTCTTCTCTTGATAAAATTCTATTAATTATTTGAACATTATTAACAGGTGAATCAAAATTAGTAACTCCTGAGAATCCTGTAATTGAAGGAGTAAAAGGAGTTCCAAATAAATATAAACTACCTTTAAAATTGCTTAGGTCAATTGCAGTACTCGCTATTATTTCAGCTCTTAATCCACCGCTGTTTTTATATAGTTTTAATAACCCGTTTGAATCACATGTTAAAGTGAACAATTTATCTACTATGGTTTGTGGATAATTAAAACCAGCCATAATAAGAGTATTATTGAAATGTAATTGATGATTTACTAAAAATAAAAATTGTTTGTTTTCAGAAAGTGGATTAAAAGCAATTAGTATTCTTTTTTTTCCATTCGTCGCCGCATTTATATTTGACCAGAAAGATATTGTCCAATTCCCCTCGCTTAAATCAATATTAAAAGATTGATTTATATAACAAGTGTCTGAAAAATGCAATGCTTTCTTATTTTTCTCTATAATTGATGGGTAAAACTCCCACAACTTCTTACCTTTACCCTCTATCCAATTTGGTGAATTAATTACTACTGGAGTGTTATTAATTTCTTCAATTACATTTTCACTATTGTTTAAAGGTAAATAAAGCAAATCTGCATATAATTTATCATTAGAAACATTTGCTTCTATTGATTTTAAAAAATAACCGCTCTCTACTTTAATGTCTAAACCCTCTATAGGAATTTGAGTTTTTAAAATCACCATAGCATGATAATTATCTCCCCCATCAAATATTCGTAATGAACTGTATTTACCTTTAGTCTGACAACCAGCTAATATCTGTTCAACACCTCCTATTGTAGCTTTACCAATATGTCTAAATCCATCCGACGCTCCCCCTTCATTCATTTCTCCTATACTAAATACAGTTTTCCAAGTTTCGCCGTCATCTATACTTCTAATAATAGACGCCCCTTGAGAATCATTTGTTGAAATTCCACCTGAATATAAAGCATTATTTAATCTCTGTATTTGATAGTAACCCTTTCCATTAGATAATACAGGATAGAAATTAACGTCATCTACTGTTTTTATCAATGAATGCCCTCCAACAATAGATGTTTCACCAGTAATCAATCTAAATCCCTGTTCTGCATAAGCAACCACATTATCAGATGATTGTATAGTTCCTGAAAGCCTTTCCCACGTTAACCCTTTATCGAGAGTTCTCATTACCGCTCCTCCCCCATCAAAACCTGCATATCCTACTTCAGGGTTTTGAAATTTATCTACGTACACCCCATGAACATGTTGAAAATCCTTTGTCTCATAACATAAATTCCAAGTTATTCCATTGTCTATGCTTCGGAATATCTTTACATCCCATGCACTTTGGTATCTACCACATATAAGTTCCCCAGATGAAAATTGCCCCATACTTTTTTGAAATACAAAGCCGTCCCCATCATCCATTATAGAAAAATCTAATACAATATTAAATGTATCATATGGAGCTTCAGACCTATATATTTTATTATTTTTAATAGTATAAATAATATCTCCTAAAGCAACAAACACTAATTTTCCACAATCAGGGGATATTACTTCCCAAGTAGTACCATTAAAAATACTAACAGAATTGGTATCAAATGAAGAAATAGGAGTACCATCACTCAACGTATCAACTCTTGCATTTACAGGAAGAGTATTATCAGTCAAAATGTCATAATTACCTTGTGATAAAATATCAAAAGGAATAAAGTTACCTTGACTGTCTAATATACGTACATCACTAAAATTATTTTGCGCCTTTCCCTCAAAGAAAATATCGTTATTAGCTGGGGTAAATTTAGGCATATTCTTATGAAAATTAAGAATAATAATTTTATCATCTCCTGCATATGCCCCATCTATATGGATATTCTCCGAATGATATTCACCCGCATTCTTAGCCTGATATAAACCGTCAAAATCAATACCAGATAAACTGTTAACAATTTGCTTATCTTCATCTGTGTAATTGTTATCTGATAACCCCATCCCATCAACTTTGCTGACTTTGTTCGGTATGCTATCAACAAGTTCTTTATCTTCATCTGTGTAATTGTTATCTGTATAACTATATGTTAACTCCAAAGGAACTATTCCGTCAAACCAGCCATTTGGGTATTTAGATAATTCTATTTCAAACTCTTCTAAAGTAGGCTCATTACCTTCTCCGTATGTAGCAGTTAAATCGCATATCACTAAATTCTTAATCTTGAAAATAGACCCAACTGATTCAGCAGCACTGTTATATTCAGTGTTTAATGTAAATCCGACATTACTACTATTATTAAACTCTATGTATGAAATTCCACGTAATTTATTCCATATATTTTGAGATGGATTATCAATAAATAAAGAGTTTTTTGCTGATGCGTCACGTATCGAAAAAATAGATATGCGATTACAGTTATTAGATGTTACTAAAACATCAGCTCCAATATAGTACTTATGCCCTAATTTACTTAACTCATAAACACCCAGCCTAAGCACCCTTGGGTTTGGAGAAGTCCCATTGGATGTCCCAATTAACATATTATCTTCATAAGACAACGTTACTCCTATTGAAGCACTCCCAATAGGGTTTCGATAGTCACTATTAATTGATAAGTTTTTCAACCCTGTATTTATTTGCAATCTATTCCATAAAGATATATCGTACCATGCACTATCAGACAAGCCTACACCATTATATTGATAAGTTTCTATTTGATCTTCAGAGCGGTAAATAACAGTTAATCCTTGCTTTCTGTAAGAAGTAGGTACAGACACAATAGCATCACTGGAGTTATAATAACCACTTGATTTCGGAAACATATAATCCATATTAATTATCAATGCTTCCGTTTTATTCAATTTCAGATTCACTTCACCCGCTAATTGATCCAATTCGCTCTTATCAGATGCGTTATATATTGTTACCCAGCCTGTTTCCGACCAACCAATATCTCCGCCTGCTATATCAGTGTTAATTTCAACAATTAATCCATCTTCCGGGTGTAAATACGACACAATAACACCCATTGATAAGGCTTTAGGACATAGGACTAACAGTTTTTTTCGTGTTGTGGGTTTGTCTATTTCAAATTCGAGATTAAAGACTTTTGAATCTAATTTTATCCAATATTTTGAATCAGACCAAACGGCATCATTTAACACATCGCCAGTTACATTGCGCCATATCTGATAATTGTTGTAACCCCCAAAGGTAAGTTGCTGTCCAGATTTTCTTTTTTCTTTTGGAACCGACAAAGCTGCTTCTGCAAATGTGGTTTTATCAGAGTAAAAGACGGATGTTTCGCCCGCTAATTGAACTATTTCATCATCAACCTCCTTCAATGTTTTTGGCGATGAAGCGTATCCGTGAGAAGCCTTTAGCGCAAGTTCA
>ENA-UOOH01000100-UOOH01000100.1-fermentation-metagenome-genome-assembly--contig:-NODE-100-length-98791-cov-17.004274_pt1 | contig 98791 bp, 89 predicted proteins | sample MGYA00245778_ERZ724025 | MGnify/ENA primary metagenome ERZ724025 (study PRJEB28704, sample SAMN03018313) | fermentation metagenome | biome: anthropogenic terrestrial biome; feature: soil; material... | reverse complement strand
ATAACTTTTAAAGCAACCATTTGAGCTTACTTTTTCACAAAGTGCAGAAGAGGCGTTTTTATTGACACGATATGACACTTCCCGATGTTTACGACACTATTATAACATCAATCCCATACCATGTCAATAGCTGTTTGGGGAATTTTTCTAATATCTCCGGAAAAACGCCAGTCCGTTCACTTTTTTCACACTGTCGCGCTCGATCAAACGGCAAGGCAACACGCGGCTGCGGGGCGCTTTGCCGTTCAAATACCATTCCTCGATCAGTTCCACGGCGGCACGGCCGATATCATTGACCGGCTGTTCAATCGTCGTCAGCCCGGCTTCCCGGCTGCCCGGCCAGGTGATATTGTCATAGCCGATCACCGACAAGTCCTCCGGAATCCGCAGGCCCAGTTCGGCGCAAACCTGATAAATGGCTTCGGCGCGGTTGTCGCGCATGGCAAATACCGCATCCGGACGGTCGGGGCCGGAAAGCATCGCCCGGACCCCCTCAAACCCGCCATGCAATTCCGCTTCAACCGTCCACTGGGGAGAAAGCTGAATCTCCTCCTCCGCCAGCGCGCCCCGGAATCCCGCCAGGATTTCCCGGAAAATATAACGGTCCAGCGGACCGCTCACCACACCGATCCGCTTATGCCCGGCGGCGGTCAGGCAGTTTCCGGCGGTTCGCCCGACCTGACGGAAATCCATCCGGCTGTGAATCCATTCCGAACCGCCTTCATCGTTGGCGATCACGCAGGGAAGTCCCGCCCGAACCAGTTCAGCGATGAAGTTGTTGTCCACAAACCGTTCGATGAACAGCGCGCCCTGAATGTCACCTTTGCGGTAACGGGAAATCAGGTTCTCCGCCAATTGCTCGTCGCGGGCGAACGACACGATCGCCTCCGCGTAAATGTCCGAAGCCGCCATGCAGATGCCGCTGAGCAGGCCGATGAACTCATACGCATAATTCGACAGCCGCCCGTAGTCCTGCAGGCAGACGATAAAGCGTTCCAGCCGGGGTTTCAGTTCGCCGCGGCAGATCGTGGCTCCCCTCCCCGGCACCAACTGCAGCAGGCCCTCCTGCTGCAAGGCTTTCAATGCATTGCGGACAATGCCGCGACCGGTATCAAGTTGTTCCGCCAAAACCCGTTCGGACGGCAGAAAGGGCTGTTCGTCGAATTCCCCCGACAACACCCTTTTCCGGATACTCTCGATAATTTCAATATTTAACGGTCGCGCCATTGTGCCTCCTGTTTTATTCCAATTCCAATATCCTGATCGCGTTTTCGCGCGCGACTTTCCGGAAGACTTCTTCCGAAATCCGGCCGCTGTCGCGCAGTTCCAGCAGGAAATTCACCAGCGGCTGGGTGTTATCGTCCGGAGTCCGGCAGATATCCAGCCCAAACATCAGCTTATCCTGAAATTCGTTCAAAAATTTCACCGCGTAATCCGGGTCGCGCTTCAGCGCATTGCACCCGCTCCCGGCGGAAAGATCGCCGTACAGGTTCGGGAACTCCCGCAGCATCTGCGGCACCGCCCCTTCCCTGCCGACCGGGCCGGTCGGATAACCGCTCCGCTCGTCGGGATGGTTCAGTTCGCCGATTTCCGCCCAGAACACCTGCGAATGGGCAAATATCTTCAGGTCCGGCAATGCCCTCAGCAGTTTCCGCAACCGGGGCATGCCCGGCAAATCATGAAGCCCATACGTGCCGCCGATCCGGGTCGCCAGGTGAATCGTCACCGGCAAACCGCTTTCCGCGGCATGGCGGAAAAAATTCAGGGCATAGGGATCATCCAGATCGATGTTCCAGATCGCCTCGCCCAGCCCTTTCGCGCCAAGATCCTTGTATTTGCGCATCATCTCGCCCAGCGGAGCATCCGGCGCATTGGAAACCGCGCGCGGGTTCACCGCCACAAACGGAATAATCCGTCCCGGATAATTCCGGGCCGCTTCCAGCATATCTTCATTGCCCTGCTGCATGTAGCACTCCGGGCCACCCAGCGGCATCAGCACCGCTTTTTCCACGCCGATCCGGTCATAATGCCGGACCAGTTCGTCGATCGACGGAAACGGAAACGCCCCCGGCAACGCCGGGGGCACGATACGGTACGCATGGGCATGAATATCGATAAACATTTGCCGTATCCTTATTTGAGTTCTCCGAGATTTCCGGCGACTTTATTGAAGGCGGCGATGTACCGGTCGATCACGTCGCGGTCAAATTTAACGAAACGCGGGATATGGAAGATCTTTTCCACCAGGGCTTCACTCACCGGCAACGTTCCGGCGCCCTGACGGACATCGCGCTGGCCGAAACTGATCATGGTCGGCTTGCCCATATTGAAAATATCCGCTTCATGGAAAACCGGATGCACATGCAGCGGCGGATTCGCGCCGTTCCGGGCCACACTGACGCCTTCGGCGCGCAGGGCTTCGCAGAACCGCGCGGCGGGAACGCCGGTCACGGCCGCATCATAATGGCACATCGGCAGATACCATCCGCCCTTGGTACAGCCCGAACCGGCGGGGGGGCGGTGCGCTTTCAGCCCGTCAATCCGGTCGAGGGCGTCGCAAAAATAGGTCATGGCCTTGTCGATTTCCGCAATGCGCGCGGGATAGTGCTTCAACTGCACCCGGCCGACCGCCGAACACCACTGGTTCATCCGGTCCTTGCGCCCGCCGAGCGGAATACCGGCGAATTTCAACAGGTCCGAATTGCTCACGGCCTTGTCTTCGGCCTTGGCGCGGCTGCCGATGCCGGTACGCTCATAATGTCCGTAGGAAATACAGCGTTCGTACAGATTCTGATCGTTGGTGGTCATCAGCCCGGCTTCGCCGATGGCAAACGCCTTGCCCGACATCATGCTGAGCCCGGCGATATCGCCCAACGTACCGGTCTGGCGGCCTTTGTACAACGAACCGTGGGAATGCGAGGCATCTTCAATCACTTTCACGCCGTGTTTGCGGGCGATTTCCATGATTTTGTCCATGTCGCATGGATATCCGGCATAATGAACCACCACGATCGCCTTGGTGCGCGGGCCGATCCGGTGTTCGATATCGTTCGGGTCAATGCAGAGGGTTTCGGGATCGATATCGGCAAAATTGACCGCCGCGCCCAGGCTCAGCGCCGCCGTGCAACTGGCCCAATAAGTGGTGCTCGGACAGATGATTTCGTCGCCGGCGCCCACGCCGCAGGCCCACATGGCGGCATGGAGCGAAGCGGTGCCGTTGCAATAACCGAGCGCGTATTTCACACCGATCCAGTCGGCGTATTCACGCTCGAACTGCTTGGTGATGTCGATACTGCTCATCTGAATCCGGTCGGTTACGTCCAGCAAGGCTTTTTTGTCCTCGTCGGTGAAAATCGGCCAGATGAAAATATTTTTGTCTTTTTCAATTTGCTCCGGTGTGACCGCTGCCACACCGCCGTTGATCGCCAGCTTACTGCTCATTTTTGTTTCTCCGGTTTCATTAATAACCAATGGTTAATTATTAACCAATAGTCATTATAGCCGGTTTTTCGTTTTTGTCAATCCATGATTCAAAAAATTCCGGTGAAAATCTTTGTCCTGATACGGGTCGTCGGCGCCGGGAGCCAATTCATCCTCGCGATAATTCGACTGCAAATCATAGACGGCGACCCGTCCGCCGTCCTCGTCCAGTTCAAACAACAGCTTCCAGGTCCGGCAGCCGATGCTGTAACGCCCCGGCGCCAGTTCCTCGACCCGTTTGCGCGAGCGGTCCAGCGGTGAGCGCCCCAGTTGCAGACGCGCGAACGCCTCCAGGTCCAGCCCGCTCAACTCCTTCAGCAACAATATTTCCGCCATGACCTCATCGGTAAAGTCCACCTGAAACAGCCGCCCCTCCGGCAACCACCCCAACGGCGAATCCGGGAAGCTGTCCGCCACCGGAATATAGGGTTTGATATCCAACACCGGGGTGCCGTCCAGCATATCGCAATGGCGGATATGGACTTCCAGCCCGGAGACATGATCCAGCTCCACACAGCTCATGCCGATCGGATTGGGACGGTGCGGCGCGCGGGTGGCGAAAACACCGATCTTCCGCCCATCCCGGACGACGGGCGGCGTCACCAGCGGTTTCCATCCCTTATCGGCGTTCAGGTGAAAACAGAAGATCACCCAGATTCGTCCGAATCCCTCCAGGTCCTGCAGCGCGGTTTCGAAATTGCGGTTCGGCATCAGGCGGATCAGGGCGCGGTTATTGGCATAGACCGCCTGACGCGGCGCTTCAAAACGGTACTTCTCCGCGCTCTCCACCACTCCGATCGGGTCCAATGAAAATTTCATCAGCGTGTTTTTTCCACTTTTCCGGCGCTGCACGAGAAATTTCCCCCGACCCAGCGGCTCGTTCCCACAATCATGAACGCCAGCAGCAATGCCAGCAACAGCCAGATCCACCACGAAAAAATCGACGTGCTGTGTTTATAGCCGGATTCCGGGCGAAGCTCGCCGCCGCCTTCCGGCGCGTCGGCAGGAGCCTCCTGTCCGGGCGGCGGCGCAATCGTCCGCAATGTCGGCCGCGGACGAATCCCCTGACGGCACTCCGGACACTCCAGGTCCAGATTGATCCAGGCGTTGTCCACGCCCAGCCGCGCCTGGCAATGCGGACAGGTGTATTCAAATTGCCGACTCTCCGCCGCCACCACCGCGATCGGCGGCAGGACCGGAGCCGGTTTCGGCGGATTACGGAGTTTTTCGAGGTGTTCGTTCACGGCGACGGCGAATTCGGGGGCGGTCGCCTTGTTGACGCTTTTCACGATACAGCGGGCGCCGTCATTCCGCACGAAAAACAGGCAGCTCCCGATACCGTCCCGCTCGTAAGCGGCCTCTTTCAAGTCCGTCAACACGATTTCGAGTTTTTTCATGCCCACAAACATCACTTTGTCCAGGAACAAAATCCGCTCGGAAGTCGCCGCCATTACCCAGCTCCGCCCGTCGTAATTCCCCGAGGTCAGGGCCAATACGTGTTCGTCGCTGTTCAATATTTCGTGAAGTTCGCGTACTTCTTTGCGCCCGGCAAACACGTTGCCGCGTGTGCTCAGGGCGGACAATTCAATTTTTACTTCATCCGGATTTCTCATGATCGGTCAGCCTGATTCGGTCTTCCAGTATTTCCACTTTCCGTTCTTTGTACAAAGCGCCAAGCGCTTTTTTGAACGTCTTTTTGCTCATCTTAAAAACCCGTTCGATTTCCGCGGGCGGCGTCTGGGCCGTAATCTTCACTTCCCCGCGGTTTTGGCGCAACACATTTTCGAGCACGGAGGTCACGTCCTGAATGGCGTTCTGGTAGCCGGGCTTCTGCATCAGCACGTCCGCCCGGCCGTCGCTGCGGACTTTGTTCAGGTAGACGGTCCGGCGGTCGCCCACGCCAAGCCGTTCATGAACGTCGCTGCGATAAAGTATTCCCTGATGTTGGCCGTCCAATAATACCCGGAACCCGATGTCCGTCATATCGATCACCACCGCCTCGAACGAATGCCCGAAAGGCAGTGTTTCCGGCACCGGCTTCACGCCTTTCAACAGCCGGGCGGTAGCGACGACGCGGCCGCTGGCCTTGTCCCGCCGGACCCGCACCAGTGCTTCGTCGCCGGATTGGAGCGGATGCAGTTGTTCTTTGAACGGCAGCAGCAGATCCTTGTCCAGTCCCCAGTCGAGGAAAGCCCCGACCTGGTTGACGTCCTTGACCCGCAGCAACGCGATTTCGCCATCCGTCGCCAGCGGTTCCTGGGTAGTGGCCACCGGGCGGTCCTCGGAGTCGGTGTAGAGAAAAACCCTGAGCCGTCCGCCGATCCGCATGTCCGGGGTGACGAATTTCGACGGCAGCAGGACTTGATTGCCCTGTCCGTCATCAAGATACAGGCCGTGATCGGACGTCCGGCAAATTTTCAGCGTCTGATACGCCCCGCATTCAATCATTTCATCATTCTCCTGCTATATGTATTTTCTATTACAATACTTCAAATCGGCCAATAATCAACACAATTAAAGAGTTTCCGCTCTTGCAGTCCGCAAAAAAACGGCTATTTTATCCGGAAGCAGACTTAATTGTGATACTATAATATCAGGAAGAAGCGCCGGGCTGTTTTCTTCTGCTTGCTTTTTTGTAGAACAAACATTTATATTTCAGCGGCGGCGCCCATTGAGGAAAATATTTATGCTTTGCAATAACTGTCATAAGAACGAAGCCACCATCCATATTCAGGAAGTGATGGACGGCAAGAAAAAAGCCATCCATCTCTGCGCCTCATGCGCGGCGGAAAAATCACAGGATCAGGGCATCGGGGATTTCAACATCGCCCAACTACTGTACAACATCACCGAAAAACTCGACCTGCCCGGCCTGACCGAAGCCCTTCAGGGGCAAAACAAAGGGCAGCCCGAACAGCCCCCCGAAGCCGGCGCTCCGCAACAGGCCGCCGAACCCGCCGCCGAGACAGCGCAACCGCACTGTTCGGTCTGCGGCTGGAATTCGGAGAAACTCCGCCAGACCGGGCGCCTCGGCTGCCCGAACTGCTATCGGGTGTTCCGGGCTATTCTGGACAAGGCGATTCCGAACATGCACCGGGGCAAAACCCATATCGGCAAAAGCCCGGCAGGCAATGCCCAGAACGCCGCTCCCCGCCAGATGAGCGAACTCATGAATCTCCAAAAAGAACTCGAAATCGCGATTCAGGACGAACGCTACGAGGATGCCGCCAAACTGCGCGACCGCATTAACCATATCCGCCAAAACATGGAAAAAGAATAAGCCCCCGATCATATTATGGACAACAACGAAGACATCTGCAAAAAAATCCTGAAATTCCTGGGCCAGAACGTCAGCTGGCTGGAAGCCTCCGGCCCCGGCGACGACATCGCCATCTGTTCGCGCGTCCGGCTGGCGCGCAACGTCAGCGGCGAGCCGTTTCCCATCGCCGCCGACCAGCAGCAGCGCGACCGGATCCGCAACTCCATTGAAGACGCGATCCGCACGTCGTCGTGCATGACAGGCAAAGTCCTGCAGTTTCAGATGGACGGGCTTACCGAACTCCAGCGCCAGATCTTTTTCGAACGGCGCCTGATCAGCGCCGAGCTTACCGGCCGCCCGCAGGGCGCCGCCCTGATCGTCGCCTCCGACGAAACCCACGGCGTCATGATCAACGAAGAAGACCACCTGCGGATACAGGCGCTCTGCCCCGGCCTGCAACTGGAAAAAGCCTGGCAAATGGCCGACCGGCTCGACAACTGTTTCGCCGAGCACCTGCCCTACGCCTACGATTCGCAGCTCGGATACCTGACCTGTTGCCCGACCAACGTCGGCACCGGCATGCGCGCGTCGGTCATGCTTCACCTGCCCGGTCTGTTATTGTCCGGCCAGCTCAGTTCGGCCATGCAGGGAATCCGGACGCTCGGGCTCGCGGTCCGCGGCATTTACGGCGAGGGAACGGAAAACCACGGCGGGTTCTTCCAGATTTCCAATCAAAGCACCCTCGGCGAATCCGAAAAAATGATCATCGACCGCCTGCATTCGGTCATCAGCCAGTTGATCGTGCACGAGAAAAATTCGCGCGCCATGCTGGTCGAACATAACAAATACAAACTGCTCAACCACGTGGGCCGCGCCTACGGCAAGCTCCGCCATTCCTACCTGATCAATTTCGAAGAAGCCCTGAACGCGCTTTCGGCATTGCGGATCGGCGTGGATATGCACATGTTTTCCTCGCTCAGCGTGGCGTTGGTCAATGAACTGCTGGTGAAAGTAAGCCCGGCGCATTTGCAACTGACTTCCGGCGGCGGCCTCAGCGACGACGAACTGGCGGTCAAACGCGCCGAATTAATCCGTGAAACCCTGAAAAACGTGGAACCCAACCGGTAACGACCTTGGAACATTTTCTGGCGACATCTTTAGCATTCCTGGAGATGACCTTTGTCTTTGTGGCACTGGCATTGCTCCACAGCCAGCGCAAACTGATCGGACAGGCCGCGTTTTACTTTTGCGCCGGAGTCCTTTTTGTCTTTGCGCAATTCGTCGCGGCATCCAACCTCCAGATCATCGGCGGCATCACCGGATTTGACTTCTACATCGGTTCGACGGTCCTGACCCTGCCGTTTCTGGCCTCGCTGCTGCTCATTTACATTACCGAAGGAACTCTGGCGGCACAGCGGTTGATCATCGCCTGCCTGGCCGCCCTCGGGCTCTTTGTCTATCTGGTGCACCTGACCATCATCCAGTGCAACTGGCTGGGCTTCGCCATATCGCAGGGAAACTCGGCCGATACGCTGAGCATTCTCCTGACGCACACCCGCCGTGCCATGAGCGGGTCGGTACTGGCGTTGGTGGCGGATTTATTCCTGCTTCCGATTTTTTACCAACGCCTGCGCAACGTCGGCTGCCGAACGGTTTTCTGCATTCTCGGAGCCATGGTGTTCGCCCAGATCATCGACTCGTTCATCTACATGTCGGTCGCCCGCGGCATTCAGGAATTCTGGTGGCTGGAGCTGAACAACTCCCTGATCATCAAATCCATCGCCACCGCCTGGCTCAGCGCCTTGTTGGCCATTTATCTGTTTTTTATCGAAAAAGAACCGGAGAAACAGAAACGCGGCGCGCTTGATATCTTTTTCGCCTTCTTCGGCGGCTACGGCAAAGCCCAGGCGCTTGAACGGAACCTGCGCGAATGGGAAGGCCGTTACAAACTCCTGGTCGAAAACGCCAGCGAAATGATCATGCTTGTTTCCGCCACCGGAACCATTCTCGAAGCAAACCGCGCCGCCAACCGGATTCTATCCGCCCCGGGCGGCAAACTTATCGGCAGCGAGCTTTTCGCCCGGTTGAAGGATGAACTCGGCAAGCCGCTGGCCGGCGCCCTGCTGGAACAGGCATGCAACGATTCGGCCCGTATCCATTGCTCCATCACCGGCGGCGGAGACGAAAAAATTCACCTTGACATGAGCGTGGCCAGGATTGAACTGGAAGATGTTTTCATGTATATCATCCAGGGACGCGACATCACCGAAGAAAGCCGCCTGGCGCGGGAAAAAGAACTCCTCAGCGAACAGCTCGACCACTCCCAGCGCCTGGATTCGATCGGCAAGCTGGCCGGAGGCGTCGCACATGACTTCAACAATTACATTCACGCCATTCTGGGACACCTTGACCTGATCTGCCTGTACAACAAAAGCGACAACCCGAAAATCATCCGTCACCTTGAAAAAATCACTCAAATATCCGAGCAGGCGGGCCGTCTCACCCATCAGTTGCTCGGCTTCGCCCGCAAAGGCAAATACCATGAGGAAAACCTCGACCTCCGCGAACTGCTCAAATACAGCGCCGAGCTCTTTCTGCCGAACAGCCAGAAAAACATGGTCCTGAATCTCCAGCTCCCGGACGAATCAATGCCGATCCGAGGCGACCTTCTCCAGCTTCAGCAGGTATTCATCAACTTTATGATCAACGCCCGCGACGCGATGGAGAACAACCCGGACGACCAGGGCAGACACCTTGACCTGATTGCCAGCCATGCGGAAACCATCGTCCTGCCGGAACACAACCTGTACGGCCTCCCCCTCCCCGGCGCGGCCCTTTGCGATTATTACGCCGTCGTCATCCGTGACAACGGCTGCGGCATGTCGCGGGAAATCATCGACCGGATATTCGAGCCGTTTTTCACCACCAAGCCATACGGCAAAGGCACCGGCATGGGGCTGGCTATGATCTACGGTACGATTACCAATCACCTGGGATGGATTCAATTGACCAGCGAGGAAGGCGCGGGAACGGCATTTTACGTTTTCCTGCCCCGGCTCATACACCCGAAACCGGCGCCACTCCCCGGCGGTCCGAGAGGCCCGGACAGACCAATAAAAATGCCGGATACCATATAAGGCATCCGGCATTTCTATGTTGAAAGGAATTTCGAGGCGCGGTCAGAATTTCTGAGGGCCGCCTTCGCCGGGTTTCCGCCCGCCGCGTTCCCCGCCCTGACGGAAGCGGTTCAACTGCTTCTGGAATTCACCGGACTTGATCTGTTCGATGGTCTTGTTGATGTTTTCTTCTTTTTTCGCTTTCATTTCAGTGAGCTGGGTTTCAAGTTCCTTGATCTGGATGTCCTGAATGGCAGTCACCTGCTTTTTGATCTCTTCCAGCTTCTGTTCGTTTTTGTCCTTGTCGTATTCACGGATCGTCTGCCGCAATTTCTGCGTCGCTTCGCGAAGCTCTTTGGACATGGCCATCATGCCTCTGCCGCCGGGGCCGCCGGGGCCGCCGGGTCTGCCTTCACGGGCTTCCGGGGGGGCGGGGGGCGCGTCTTTTTCCTGACCCATAGCCGTCATTCCGACACCGAGGATACCGACACTGAGGAGCATCATCAAATACTTGTTTACCATTTTCCGTTCTCCTGTTTTGGTGCGATTTCGATGAATCGCGGTTGTTTGTCAAATAAAACGCCGCCGATATCGAAATATTGTAAAAAATTCAAACTTTTTTTACGATTTCACGCCATGCACAAGTTTTCCAATCGATAAGCCAGAAGGACTTCAATGCGACCCGTTGCCCGCATCCGGGTTCTCATCATTGAAGAACTTACACGTGCCATTAATTATTGAACGCCTGAACAAAGCAATACATACCCGGCTTGATATCCGGATTCCGGCCGACAAAATCCCGGTCATACCGGAAATCCGCACCTGGCTTTGCTCTATCGCTTTCCGGAAAAAATTCACATTTTCCGCATCGGGACTTGAAAAACGCATGAAATTATGATAATTTATCCGGATTGGCGATAATAAATTTTGAAGCAACAAGGAGTTAACTATAATGAAAAAGATTTCCGTTCTTCAGGCCCAGCGTTCCGCTTACCAGCCTAAACTGCCCCCGGCCCTGACCGCGGGCGCTATCGTCAAAGCCGTTGAAGGCAAAGCCACCACCGCTGCCGGCGACGCCGCCAAGATCAAGAAACTTTTTCCCGCCTCCTACGGCAGCCCCGAAGTCACGTTCAAAATGAGCGGCGCCAGCAAGTGCCCGGCTGTGAATGTAGCCGTGATTCTTTCCGGCGGACAGGCCCCCGGCGGCCACAACGTAATCGCCGGTATCTTCGACGGCATCAAATCCCTCAACTCGCGTTCCAAGCTCTACGGTTTCCTCAGAGGACCGGACGGCCTGATTAAAAACGAATTCATCGAACTGAAAAAAGACATCATCGACGCCTACCGCAACACCGGCGGCTTCGACATGATCGGTTCCGGCCGTACCAAGCTCGAAACCGAAGAACATTTCAAAGCCACCCAGGCGCATTGCGAAGCCCTGAAGATCAGCGCTCTGGTCGTCATCGGCGGCGACGACTCGAACACCAACGCCTGCCTGCTGGCCGAATACTTCAAATCCCGCCAGATTCCGATTCAGGTCATCGGCTGCCCGAAGACCATCGACGGCGACCTGAAAAACGCGCACATCGAAACCTCGTTCGGCTTCGATACCGCCTGCCGTGTCTACAGCGAACTTATCGGCAACATCTGCCGCGACGCCAATTCCGCCAAGAAATACTGGCATTTCATTAAACTGATGGGCCGTTCCGCCTCGCATATCGCGCTGGAATGCGCCCTGCAGACCCAGCCGAACATCGCCATCGTCTCCGAAGAAGTCGCCGCCCGGAAACTGACCCTCGGCGCCATCGTTGACGACATGGCCGAAATCATCGCCGCCCGTGCCCGCAAGGGATGCAACTTCGGCGTGGCGCTGATCCCGGAAGGCTTGATCGAATTCATTCCTGAAATGAAAAAGCTGATTGCCGCCCTGAACGATATCCTCGCCAAGGAAGCCGAAGAATTCAAGAAGTTCAAAGACATCGCCGATTCCCTCGATTTCGTCCGTTCGCGCCTCAGCAAAGAACTCACCAAAGTGTTCAATTCGCTGCCCGCCGGCATCCAGCTCCAGCTCTGTCTGGACCGCGACCCGCACGGCAACGTTCAGGTGTCCCAGATCGAAACCGAAAAACTGCTGGCCGAAATGGTTGACAAGCGTTTGAAAGAAATGGCCGAAAAGAAACAGTTCAAGGGCAAATTCAGCTCGCAGAGCCACTTCTTCGGTTATGAAGGCCGTTGCGCCGCGCCGTCGAACTACGATGCCGACTATTGCTACAGCCTCGGCTACACCGCCGCCTCGCTGATCGGCACCGGCTACACCGGCTACATGGCCTCGGTGCGCAACACCACCCAGCCTTCCTCCAAGTGGACCGCGGGCGGCGTGCCGATCACCATGATGATGAACGTCGAACGCCGTCACGGCGAAGACAAGCCGGTAATCCGCAAAGCCCTGTGCGAACTGGAAGGCGCGCCTTTCAAATATTTCGTGAAACACCGTGCCCGCTGGGCAGTGGAAACCGATTATATTTACCCCGGCCCGATCCAGTATTTCGGCCCGTCCGAAGTCTGCGACCTGGTCACCAAAACGCTGGAACTGGAACAGCAGAAGAAAAAGAAATAAGACAGGTCAGCCGTTATGGAACAAGCAAGACGCTTTGATATCCGCCATGTAGCCAAACTGGCGATGATCGGCCTGAGCCCGGAGGAAGAAAAGAAACTTCAGGGCGAACTGGATGCGATCATGGAATTCATGGAACCGCTGACCCGCGTCAATATGCCGAATGTCGAACCGACCATCCGGCCGTTTTCCGACGGCAACGCCTGGCGCGAAGATGATCCGCAGGTGCTGTTCAGCCGCGAAGACATGCTGGCCAACGCCCCGTACACCGAAGACGATGAGTACATCAAAGTGCCGCAGGTGCTGGCGGAAGAAGGGATGATGCAATGAGTGTGGATGTAAAAAGATTGACGATCCATCAGATCGCCGACGATCTCGCCGCAGGCAAATACAGTTGCGTGGAACTGGCGCAGTTTTATCTGGAACGCATCCAGCAGGTTGAACCGCTGGTCCATGCGTTCTGCAAATACGACGGCAAGGACCTGCTCCGCAAAGCCGCCGAAGCCGACGCCCGGCGCGCGGCCGGTAAACAGCTCAGCCCTTACGACGGCATTCTGCTCGGCATGAAGGACAACATTTCCGTCAAGGGGCAGTCCTGCAGTTGTGCTTCGCAGACCCTGTTGGGCTATAATCCGCCTTTCAACGCCACGCTGGTCACCTGCCTGGAAAGCAAAGGATTCATCCCGTTCGGACGTATGAACATGGATGAATTCGCGATGGGCTCGACCACCCGCAGCAGCGTTTACGGTCCCACCTCCAACCCCTGGGGACTTGAATACTTCCCCGGCGGTTCCAGCGGCGGCAGCGCCGCCGCCGTGGGCGCGGCGGAACTCCCGGCGGCCATCGGCAGCGATACCGGCGGCTCGATCCGCCAGCCTGCCGCATTCTGCGGCGTTTACGGCCTGAAACCGACTTACGGACGGGTTTCCCGTTACGGCATTGCGGCCATGGCGTCCTCGCTCGACCAGGGCGGCCCGCTGACCCGCGACGTCATCGACGCGGCAATCCTGCTGGAAAGCATGAGCGGTTTCGATCCGCTCGACGCCATGACTCTGCACGATTCGCTGACCGGGCTTGCCGACGCCGTCAAGAATACCGACGCCGGTTTCCTGAAAGGGCTGCGGGTCGGCCTCGTCAAAGAATACATGAACTGGAGCGAGCTGGAACCGGCCTGCCGCAAAGCCGTTGAAAACGCGGTCGAGCTGCTGAAGAGCCACGGCGCGGAGATCATTGAAGTCGATCTGCCGACGACCCTGCTGGCGACCCAGGCTTATTTTGCGATCATGATGGCGGAAGCCAGCACCAACCTTGAGCGCATCGACGGAATCCGCTACGGCAGCCAGGAACCGGGCAAACGCCTGAACGACATTTACCTGAACTCCCGCGGCAAATTCGGTGAAAACACCAAATTGCGCCTCCTGGCCGGAACGCTGATTATCACCAAACAATGCTATCAGGACTATTTCGTCAACGCCCAGAAAGTCAGAACCCGTCTGGTTCAGGAATTCCGGGAAATTTTCAAGAAGTGCGATATCCTGTTGACGCCGACTTCGCCGACCATGCCGGGACGCAAAGACGCCCCGCCGAGCTTGAAGTTCCAAGCGGACTTCTACGGCGTGGACTGCAACCTGGCGGCGAACTGCGCCATCAGCGTACCGGCTGAAATCACCGATGACGGTATGCCGGTGGGCATCCAGTTCATCGCGGCTCCGAAAAAAGATGAATTCCTGTTGAAGATGGTCCGGGCTTACGAGCTTTGCCGTCCGCTGAAAGAATTCATCCCGAACCTCTGAGGCTGGATAATGAAAAAATCGATCATGCTCTTTTGTGTATTCGCCGTGCTCTGCATGGGATTGGGCGCCGTTGACATCGGCGCCGAAGCGCCGCCGTTGGAGGTGCGCGAATGGCTCCGCGGAGCATTGATCGATTTTGCCGTCCCCAAGGAACAGCAGAAAACCTCCCGGAAACTGACGGTGGTGGTTTGCTGGGGTTCCTGGCTGGCCGGTGCGCGGGACATTACCCCGCTGCTGGAACAGTTGCAGACCCAATACAGCGACCGGGAATTCCGGATTATCCTGATTTCCCCGGAGTCGAAAGACGCCGTCGAAAAATTCCTGTCAGACCGGAAAAACTTCCCCTGTTACGTCGGCTTGGACAACACGGAAAAGACGATTCGCGCCTATATGGGGCAGAGCCGCCTTTACCCGAAAGCCTTTCTGATCAATCCGGGCGGCGTGCTGATCTGGAACGGCGAGGCCGTCGATCTCCCCAACGTTATCAGCCGCTATTACCGCGACAATCTTTCCATCAACGACTGGAAGACACTCGGCAGGCTCTACGAGGAGCTTGAAGTCCTGTTGAGAAGCCGCCTTGACTCCAGCTTGGTCAAGATCACCGACGACATCCTCAAATTGAACGGCGAAGACGGTTTCGCCATCCGGGCCCGGTTGTTCTATTACGATTCGACCGGCCAGAGCGACAAAGCCATCGAGTTCCTTGACAAACGCGTCCGGGCGACTCCGAATAACGTCGGCGTCTACCTCGCGGCGTTCAACATCCTGCGGGGGCAATTTCCGCAGAATGACGCCAAAATCCTTGACTTCGCCAATGCTTATTTCAAAAATTTCGCAAAAAACCCGGCGGAACTCCGCCAATTAGCGTTTATCCTGCTACAGGACTTCGGTTACATGAACGGTTCGCTGGAATTGACCGCGCAGATTCTGCCGCTGCTCGAAAAAAACGATGCTTCCGCTGTTGAAAAAGCATCCACGCTGAGCGCCACCGCCCTGTACCTTTACAAAACCGGCTTCCTGCAGGACGCGGTGAGCAAACAGGCGGAAGCAATTGCCCTGTTGCCCTCCGCCGAAGCAGTCGAAGCGAAAAAACTGCTTCAATTTTACGAATCCGCCCTGCGTTTGCACAACGCCCGCTGAAATTCCATTTCCCGGTTGACAAATCCCGCAGACGGCTTATGTTTATATCCGCAAACATGGAGGCCGCCTATGACACCTCGATACATTCTGGCGCTGGACCAGGGAACGACCAGTTCCCGCGCCGTTCTTTTTGACGAAACGCTGAAGCCGCTGGCCTCCGCCGGGCGTGCGTTCGAACAGCACTATCCGCAGAGCGGCTGGGTGGAACATGAGCCGGACGACCTGTTCGGCAGCATCTCCGAAGCGATCGGCGAAGTCATGCGCAAATATCCGGTCGCGCCGCAGGAAATCAACGCCATCGGCATCGCCAACCAGCGTGAAACCACTCTGGTCTGGAACCGCCGTACCGGACGGCCCGTTCACCGCGCCATCGTCTGGCAATGCCGCCGCACCGCCGAACTCTGCCGTCAACTGGAAGCGGAAGGGCTGGGCGATTATATCCGAAAAAACACCGGGCTGGTCCCCGATCCCTATTTCTCCGCGACCAAGATCAAATGGATTCTGGACCATCACCGGGAGCTGAGCCCGGACGATCTGCTGTTCGGCACCGTGGACACCTATTTGATCTGGAAACTCACTGAAGGCAAGCGGCACGTCACCGACTACACCAACGCCGCCCGTACCATGCTGTTCAACATCAGGACACTGGACTGGGATAACGTCCTGCTCGACCGTTTCGGCATTCCGCGCGCGATACTGCCGGAAGTCGTACCGTCCCGCGGCAACGACATCCTCTGCAACCATCCGCTTTTCGACCGGGCCCCGATTCCCATCCGCGGCATCGCCGGCGACCAGCAGGCGGCCCTGTGCGGACAGTGCTGCGACGCCGCCGGAGAGCTGAAAATCACCTACGGCACCGGAGCATTTCTCCTGCTCAATACCGGAGGAGAATTCATTTCCAGCCGTCATGGATTGATCACCACCCTCGGTTCCGGAACCGCGCCGGGACGCCCGGAATACGTGTTGGAAGGCTCGGTGTTCATGGCCGGGGCAATCATGCAATGGCTGCGCGACGGGCTCGGTATCCTGCCGGACGCCGCCAAAGCCGCCGAAATCGCCGCTTCCATCCCCGACACCGGCGGCGTCTGCCTCGTTCCCGCCTTCACCGGGCTGGGCGCGCCCTACTGGAACGCCGAAGCCCGGGCGGCCATCACCGGAATGACCCGGGGCACCACGAGCAAAGAGATCATCCGCGCCGCCGAGGAAGCAATCGCCTTTCAATGCGCGGACCTGATCGACGCCATGCGCCGCGACCTCGAACGCCCGATTCAAAGCGTCCGGGTTGACGGCGGCGCCGCCCGCGATTCCTTTCTGCTGCAGTTCCAGGCCGACCTGATCGATTGCGCCGTCGAACGCCCGGCTTACGCCGAAACCACACTGCTTGGCGCCGCCAGGCTCGCGTCCGGAAGCAATACCGCCTGCCCGATGGACCTGACCACATTCACGCCGAAAATGTCGCAGGAAGTCCGCGAAGAACACTTGACGCGCTGGCGCAAGGCCGTGCAAACGGTTTTGAAGGCATAAAAAAACCGGCCCGGAAACAGTCCGGGCCGGAATGATGGAAACGGCTTATTATTCCGCTTCGCCATCTTCTTCTTTCTTCTCCGCGTTGATGGCGGTCATCAGCAAGCCCTGCTTGCCTTTGTCGATCAACAGCGTGTCGCCGTCGTTCAGTTCCCCGGCGATGATCATCCGGGAAACCGGCGTATCGAGCTCGCGCACCATCAGCCGCTTGAGCGGGCGCGCACCGAATACCGGATCATAACCCTGTTCGGCCAGATACTCGCGCGCCTTGTCGCTGATCTGGAACTTGATGTCGCGGTCCCTCAACAGCTTTTCGAAATGCCTGATCTGGATATCGACGATCTTCAACAGATGCTCCCTGCGGAGCGTGTGGAAGATCAATACTTCGTCCACCCGGTTCAGGAACTCCGGCCGGAAATTGGAACGCAGCAACTGATTAAGCTGATCGCGGACCGCATCCACATCCCCCTCGTGCTGCAGGATCAGGTCGCTTCCGAGGTTACTGGTCATGATGATGATCGTATTCTTGAAGCTGACCGTGCGGCCGCGCGAATCGGTCACAATACCGTCATCCAGAATCTGGAGGAAGATATTGAACACATCCGGATGCGCCTTTTCGATTTCGTCGAACAGGATCACCGAGTACGGACGGCGGCGGACCGCTTCGGTCAACTGCCCGCCTTCATCGTAGCCGATGTATCCGGGAGGAGCGCCGATCATGCGCGCCACGCTGTGTCTCTCCATATACTCGGACATGTCGATCCGGATCATGGCGCGTTCGTCGTCGAACAGGTTTTCCGCCAGCGTCCGCGCCAGCTCGGTTTTGCCGACGCCGGTAGGCCCGAGGAAAATGAACGACGCAATCGGGCGATTGGCGGATTTGAGCCCGGCACGGGCACGCAGCACGGCGTCGGCCACCGCGCCCACCGCTTCTTCCTGTCCGATCACCCGCTCATGAAGATGAGAACCCAGTTCCAGCAGTTTTTCTTTTTCGCTCTGGATCAATTTCTGCACCGGGATATGGGTCCAGCGGCTGACGATTTCGGCGATATCCTCCTCGTCCACTTCTTCCTTGAGCAACTGGTTATCGGTTTCTTTCAGCTTCTTTTCGGCGTCCTTGATCTGCCGTTCAATGCCGGGAATCGTACCGTGGCGCAATTCCGCCGCCTTTTCCAGATTGTATTCGCGTTCGGCTTTGTCAAGTATACTGCGCGACATTTCCAGCGACTCGCGCAAGGTCTGGAGATCAGCGATATTTTTCTTCTCGTTATCCCAGCGGGCGCGCAGTTCCCGGCTTTCGCTTTTCAGCTCCGCCAGTTCCGCTTCCAGCGTTTCTTTGCGCTGAACGGATGCGGCGTCCTTTTCCTTTTTCAATCCGGCGATTTCGATTTCCAATTGCATGGAGCGACGTTCGATTTCGTCGATTTCCGTCGGGCAACTGTCGATTTCGGTCCGCAGCTTGGCCGCGGCTTCGTCCATCAGGTCGATCGCCTTGTCCGGCAGGAAACGGTCCGCGATGTATTTATCGGAAAGCACCACGGCGGAAATCAACGCATTGTCCTTGATCCGCACACCATGATGCAGTTCGTAGCGCTCCCGGAGCCCGCGCAGAATCGAAATCGTGTCCTCCACCGTCGGCTGGTCCACCAGCACCGTCTGGAAACGGCGTTCCAGTGCCGGATCTTTTTCGATATACTTGCGGTATTCGTTCAGCGTAGTCGCGCCGATACAGTGCAGTTCGCCGCGCGCCAGCATCGGTTTCAGCAGGTTTCCGGCGTCCATCGAGCCTTCCGACGCCCCGGCGCCGACGACGGTGTGCAATTCGTCGATGAACAGGATTACCCTGCCTTCGGCGGATGTCACTTCCTTCAACACGGCTTTCAGGCGTTCTTCGAATTCGCCGCGATATTTGGCCCCTGCAATCAGCGCGCCCATGTCAAGCGCCACCAGTTTGCGGTCTTTCAACCCTTCCGGCACGTCGCCGCGCACAATCCGGCGCGCCAGTCCCTCGACGATGGCCGTCTTGCCCACGCCGGGCTCACCGATCAGCACCGGGTTGTTCTTGGTACGGCGCGACAGAATCTGGATGGTACGGCGAATCTCTTCGTCACGCCCGATCACCGGGTCGAGCTTGTCCTGCGCGGCCAGCAGCGTCAGGTCGCGCCCGTATTTCTCCAACGCTTCAAACGTCGATTCCGGGTCTTCGCTGGTTACGCGCTGGTTGCCGCGGACTTCCTGCAACGCCTTCATAAAGCGTTCGCGGTCGATCCCCTGCCCTTTCAACAGTTCAGCGGCCCGACTGTTTTTCTGCTCCAGGATAGCGAGGAACAGGTGTTCGACGCTGGTGAACTCATCTTTCATTTCCTCGGCGATCTTGCCGGCTTTCAGGATGATTTCGCTGAACTCCCGGGACTGGTAAACCTGTCCCGCTCCCGGACCGGAAACCGACGGAATCTTCTTGACTTCCGCCATTGCCGCGGCGGCAACATGGGAGGCATCCGCCCGCATCCGCTTCAGCAGGGACGGAATCAAGCCGTTGTCCTGTCCGAGAAGCGAAGCCAGCAAATGCAGACCGGTAATCTCCTGATGTCCGCTTTCCAGCGCCAGGTTTTGAGCACCGATCAGGGCCTCACGTGATTTGGTTGTAAATTTCTCATTGCTCATAAATACTACCTCCTGATACCATATCGATTATATACTCATTGTTTCAATTTTTCAATAACAAAGATGTCTTTAATATATTATTATCAAAGCAAATAACATGCCAGAACAGAAAACCGGTCCTCCAAAAACAAAAAACCCTCCGGCGGAAGGGGGGAGCCGCCGAAGGGACCGCTCCAAGGGGGGCGGAGCGGATTGGGGGAAATGGGGAAATTATTCCGTTGACACCTTGATCTTGTGAACTTTGGCCGATTCGGCTTTCGGGAGAACCATTTCAAGGACGCCGTCCTTGATTTTCGCCCGGATGCCGGAGACGTTGACCTCTTTGGAGATCGAGAACCGGCGCTTGAAGCGCACCGCCCTGCCCTCGTCCTTCAGTTCGCTGTCTCCGATTACAGTCAGAATCTGGTCTTCGACATCGACCGAGATATTTTCGTTGCTCACGCCCGGCATATCCATATAGATTTTCATAGAGCCGTCGTTTTCGTAAATATCGACCGGCGGGCGGTAATCGGTATATTCGATCGGGGTATTTTCCGTTACAACTTCCGTTTTCACAGTATCTTCACTCATGGTTCAGTCCTCCTTTCCAACTTTGACGGATACGGGTTTTTCGATTTCATCCTTGGCCAGGGTGATAGCCAGCACGCCATCGGTGTAGGCGGCTTTGGTCATGGCACCGTTGACCTTGCACGGGAGTTTGAATTTCTCCTCGTAGCGCTCGAAACGCCGTTCGGAGTAAAGGCGGTTGGCGGATTCCGGATCTTCGGCGCGTTCGCGGTTCGCTTTTACGGTAAGGAAATCGCTGACCACTTCCACATGGATTTCATCGGCCTTCACACCGGGCAAGGCCACCCTGACCACGATATGGTCCTCGTTGTCCTCCATGTTCAGCCGCGGGAACCCGCTCAAGTAGCGGTTCATCCCCTCGTGAAACGAATCCACCAGGTTCGACAAATGCCGATTCAGGTCGGACGGTTTGAACGGGATCAGGGAGTTGAAGTCGTCGTACAGTCTCATTAACATAATTGACCTCCTCAGGGTTCTGCTATTTATTGTTGCTGTAAACTATATAGCAAGTAGCGTGCCAACTTTTATTGACCGGGGAAAAGGTCAGCGGCAGGAGGAGTTGAGACAAAATAACGCAGTGCGTTGAGACATAAGCTCAAACGCACTGCGTCAAATTTTCACAAATGCTTAATATACAATCTTATTGAGGGGGTATTCGACAATTCCCCGCGCCCCGGCGCTGCTCAATTTTGGAATCAAGTCACGCACACTGTCGCTGTCGATAATGGTATTCACCGCATACCAGCCGTCTTCGGCCAGATTGGACACGGTCGGGCACTCCAGAGCCGGAAGCAGGTCCAGAACCGCCTGTAAATCCGCGTCCCGGACATTCAGCATCAGCGCGGCTTTGTGCTCGGCGGCCAACACGGCTTTCAACAACATCGAGAGCTGTTCGATCTTGGCCTTTTTGAATTCGTCCTTTACCGACTCCTTGTTGGCGATAAAGCGGGTGGTGCTTTCGCACAGCGTGTCGATGATCTTCAAATCATTGGCTTTCAGCGAAGAACCGGTTTCGGTGATTTCGACGATCGCGTCGGCAAGGCGCGGCGGCTTGACTTCCGTGGCCCCCCAACTGAATTCCACCTGAGCATTGACGCCGTGCTTGGCCAGATAACGCCTGGTCATGCCGACCGCCTCGGTCGCAATCAGCTTCCCTTCCAGGTCGGCGGGCCCGGCAATGCTTGAACTGTTCGGCACCGCCAGCACCCAACGCAACGGCTTGCGCCCGATCTTGCCGTATACCAATTCACAGATTTCAGCCACATCGGAACCATTTTCCTCAATCCAGTCGTGTCCGGTCAGGCCGCAGTCCAGAATCCCTTTTTCAACGTACCGGGACATTTCCTGAGCGCGGATCAGCATGCATTCGATTTCATCGTCGTCAATCGTCGGAAAATACGAACGCGAACTGATCGAAATCGTATAACCGGCCTTGGCGAACATATTGACCGTACTCTGTTCCAGACTCCCTTTCGGAATCCCGAGAATAATTTTACCCATTGTTCTTTCCTTTTTATATCTATCCTTGTTCGGACTCATCCTTGTCTGTTTCCATTTGGCGTAGAATCAATTCGGCGGGCGTCAGGTATTTTTTGGCGTTATTGCATTCCTTGCAGCACGGCACCACATTGCCCCGGCTGCTGCGGCCGCCGCGCACCACCGGCACCAGATGGTCCATCGTCAGTTCGTCCGGCGGAAACACCTGCCCGCAATAATGGCAGACGCCATTGCGGAGTTGTTCCTGCCACCACGGGCTTTTGCGCAGTTCGCGGGCCTTTTCGCGTTCGCGGGCCACATGCTTCGGGTCCTTCTTGATTTCGATCCAGTCGCTCACCGTCAACTCCGGTATTCAGGTGTTGTCAAACGAAAATAACGTCAGCAATATACGTTCGGGTTTTCGATAAATCAAGCTTATTGCACCATCATGTCGAGAAAAGACCGGATTCCGGCGGATTCCGGGTCGATCTTCCGGGCTTTTTCGATCTGCCGCAGCGCCCCCGCCTTGTCGCCGGAAACCACCGCCACCGCCGCCAGGTTCAACATCACCCCGACATTCTCCGGTTCAAGCGCCAGAGCGCGACGAAAATAGTCCGCCGCCGCCGCCGTTTCCTGCCTCCTGAAATGAATGACGCCCGCGGCGTTCAGGGCCTTGCGGTTGCCCGGATTGTATTCCATCGCCGCCCGGTAATCCTTCAACGCCCGGTCTATGTTTCCCTGTATTTCATGGAAATAGCCGCGATTGTACAGATAATCGTCCGGATGGCTGATATAGGCCTCTCCTGCCAGGCGGAAATAATCCTCAGCCGCCGCGAACTCCCCCGTCCGGGTTTTCAATATGCCCATGTTCATATACCCTTCTCCCTGCAACGGATCGGCTTCAATGGCTTTCATAAAACAAGCCTTCGCGTACCCCGGATCGGGTTCCAGATACAAGGTCCCCAGAAAATTGTTGCTCCGGCACAAGTCGCGCCCCTGTTCCAGTACAAACCGGATATGTTCCGCCGCCTTGGGCCGATTCCCCGCGGCATAATACGATTCGGCCAGAATGGACGCCGCCTCAATCCGTTCCGACTGCACATCAAAAGGCGCCTGCGGCAGCATGACCAGCGCCGCCGCCCCGCCGATCAACAGCGTCAACGGAACCGGGCGCAACCGTTTGCCGCGAATGAATTTGTTCAGCAACAGCGCTCCGAACATGAAAATCGGATACAGCATCGCCACCCGGTAACGCCCGCTGGTCACGGTGATCACCTGAAGCAGCCAGAAACTCATCAGCCACCACGTCACATGGCGGCACACAAACAGCCGATGCCGCTTAATCAGCACGCAAACCAGCCCGGACAGCCCCAGAATCCCCGGAATGATGAACGCCCAGCAACTATACCGCTGGAACGCCGTGAAATACCGCAGCGGCTCCGCGTCAGCCCCGGCAATCAGTTCCCGCCAGTTCCAGACCAATACGGCCTTGCGCACGGATAACCGCACAAAAGTAAACGGATGTTCCATGATAAACCGCAGCGCGGACTCCGTGTAAACACGGTCCATATCGCGTCCGGTCAGCTCCGCCTGCGTGGCCACCCAGCGGGTTGTGTGCTCCCATTCGGGCCCGGGACGGAGGTAGCAGGTGCCGTTCGTTTCGACGTTGTGACCAAGATAAAAATTCATGCCGCCATTTGCCTGAATCGGTACCGGCCGCTCCGCCAGCCATGAATTATAGCCAACGACCGGCGCGATAAACAGCAAGCTCCCCAGCAGGAAAAACAGCGCGCGCCGGGTCCGCCCTGCCCGCCGCCGCGGATAAACCGCCAGGAGAACCACCTCCCCCACGATGAAAATCAAACTGCCCGGATGGGTGATCGCCGCCAGTCCCGCCGCCAGCCCGCTCCCCAGATAAGCTTTCCGCCGCAACAAATACCAGCTCAGCGCCAGCAACGGCAACAGCAGCACTTCGCAGATCAGCTCCGCCTGATAATAAATCAACGGCGGGTAAACCAGCACGATCGCGGCAAAAGTCAGCGCGGTCGGATTCAGGTTCCGCCATTGGCCGCGGCAAAGCCCGAGGTAAACCGGAATCGCGCCCGCCATCCCCAGCAGCAGTTGAATGAAACGGACCCAGAAGAAATCGTATCCGGTCACCCAATACAGCAGCGCCAGGAAATAAGGGTACAGCGGAGCGTGGATGTGAACATTTTTCCACAGCCATTGGCCGCCGATGATTTCCCGCGCCCAGCGGTCGTATTCTGCCGTATCCGGGCCCGCCGGATGGCTGAACAGGGGCGATTCGCTGAATTGCCAGAGGTAAAACAGCCGCCAGAGCACCCCGAAAATCACCGCTCCGCATAAGATGAGAATGGTTTTATCCGTTTTATTCATCAGATTTCACGTTTTTTAACATTAATAGTACAAATTACATGTTGACAAAAAATTTTCAATGTCTATATTTAAAGATTAACCGAAGGAAGATGTCGAAATGGTAGAAAAAATTGTAAAAATCATGAATTCGGCAGGTATTCATTGCCGCCCGTCCAGTGTAATCCTGAATAAGATCCAGGAATACCCGAATCATACTTTTCATATTGTCGCCCCGGGCCGTCCGGAAACTGAACTGAACAGCATTCTCGGGCTGATCGCCATGGGTCTGCATCAGGGGGATAACGTATCGATCCGGGTGGACGGAGAAAAAGAAGACGAGGCTCTGGAAACCGTTTCCGGGCTGTTCGCCATGGAATTCGATTTCCCGCCGCGTGCCTGATTTTATGACCGTCCGGTATTCCGGTTGCACAATTGTTGCCGCCGGAATGTTTTTTGCGGTCATGGTTTCGGCTCCGACTCCGGTTTGGCGGCACTGAGGGCGATTCCAGCCCCGATCATCGTAGCGATTAACGAACTCCCCCCGTAACTCAGAATCGGCAGCGTTAACCCGGTCGGCGGAAAAATCGTAACATTAACGCTGATATGTAATAACGCCTGCACCGCCACCAGGCATCCGAAAGCCGCCACATAAATCCTGCGTTCCCGATTCTCCGTCAGCAGCGCCAGTTTGACAAACGCAAACACCAGCAGTCCGAAGATAAAAATGATCGGCATGGCCCCCGCAACTCCCAGTGACTCCGTAATCGAAGCAAACACCGAATCGCTGTGCGGCAGCGGCAGATAACAATTGGCCCAGACCGCTTTGCCCCAGCTCATCCCCGAAAAACCGCCGCGCGCCAGCGTATATTGAAATTGCAGTACATGCCAACCGCTCCCCCCCGGATCGGCCAACGGAGTGAGGAATCCTTCGAACCGGCGCATGATATAAGGCCGGGTAGCCAAAAGGTAAATCACACCCGGCACCAGAGCTGCCGCCAGCCCCGCCAGAGGCCAGAACACACCGCCGCTCAACCAGTAAACAATCAGGAAACCGGCAAGATAAACCGTCGCCGTGCCGAAATCCGGCTGAAGAATGACCGGGACAAGCCAGACCAGGGTGATCCCCAGCATCGTTCCGAAACGCTTCAACCCGTCGCCGAAATGCCCTCCCCAAAGACAAAGCGTCAACAAAAAAAACGGCTTCGCCAGTTCCGACGGCTGGATCATGAAATGCCCCAGCGAATACCACCCGCGCATCCCGTTCACCTGTATGCCAAGCGGCAAAACCGTGATCAGAAACAGAAACATGACGGGCGCGAGAAATTTCATCTGGCTCCGGTACCAACGGAACGGAACCCTGGCACATCCGACCAGCAACACCAGTCCCAGCAACAGCCAGAAAAACTGCCGTCCGACGAAATAAAACGGCGCGGCATTCATCAGCGTCGCATTGTAGATGGCCATGCAACCCCACAGCCCCAGCAGAAAAAGCAGTCCCGCCACCACCAGCGCCCAGTTAAAATGAACCATGATTTTCACTGCTGTTTCTCCAATAAATCGGCAAGCGCGACATTTAATTTCATATCTTCTCCGGAGATCGCCGGAGCCAGCAGTTTCCAGGTCCCGGCGATCCAGTTCCGCCGCCGGTCCAGCATCACTTCGTATTCGCCGGGCGTACCGGAAAGCTCCACATCGTATTCCTTTTCCGCCCCGTCAACCCCGTACATGAGGTCGCGGCGGTAAGCCACCCGCCCGATGAACCGCCGCACTTCCGGGTAATCCACCACCAGGCGTTCTTCACGCGGGACAATCTGCAATTCGGGATAACTGCGCAACAACACTTCCAACGCCATCAGCTGCGAAGGCGATAAATCCGTTTTCAACAGCCAGATCGCATCCCCGGCCACTTCCGGTTCGCTCTCCGGCAGCACCAGCCTCAGTTTCTGGATCACCGCCTCGCGCCGGATATCGCCGGACGGCGGATTGACCAGGAACAAATCATAATATTTCTCACTCCACGCCAGCACGACTCCGTTACAGTCGAGAATCCGCCCGCGCGTCGCCTGAATCGTCCCCTGCCGCAACGCCAGCCGGTTTCCCATTTCCAGATATTGCCCGCGCCGGATCACGGAATAATAGAGCAGAGCGCCCGCGGCCAGCCCTCCCCAGAGCAACAGCAGCGTCACCAGAACCAACAGCCGGAATTTAAATGTTTTCATCATGCGAAAAAATAGCACAACTCGAACTGTTTTTCAATCTGCCATGCTTGATTTTCACCGGATTGCCATTACCTTTATAGGATTGTCAATTTTCATGGAGATGAACGAATGTTGATTCAAGCCGCCGATCCGCGCATAAGCTGGCAGGGAGCCGTAACCCTGCAAAATCTTGACGGCTCCGTCAAACCCTGGCGGCTTGATTACCACGACCTCGATTTCTATTACGATCCCGACCTGTGGCTGAAAGGTGAAATGCCTTCCGGCGTGCGGCTTCGTTTCAGGACCGACGCTTCCGCTTTTACGCTGAACTTCGATCATGAAGTCGTTTATGCATCCGTTACGGCGGCCGGCGGAATGGAGGAAATCCCGCATTGCCTGCTGGAAACTTTTGTCAACGGCAAACCGTTCCGGCTCGACGACGTCCCGGACGACGCCGGTGCGCTGTCCGTAACCGGCCTGCCCGGCGGCATGAATGACATCGAAATTTATTTACCCTCGAACTGCAAAGTCGTCGTGCATTCGCTCGAACTGACCAGCGCCGCAGTCATCATTCCCCTGATGGACAATCGCCCCCGCTGGGTCGTGTTGGGGAGCTCGATCACGCACTGCATTCGCGCCTCCTCCCCGTCACAGACCTGGCCCGCCATCGTCGCCGCCGAATCAGGCTGGAACCTGACCTCGCTCGGATTCGGCAATCAATGCCGCCTCGAACACTCCCTGGCGGCGCTGGTGCGTGACCTGCCGGCCGACATCATTACCCTGAAACTGGCCTGCAATACGCTGCGGGACCAGTCGCCGCGGGCGTTCGCGCCCGGCGTCATCGGCTCGATCCGCACGATTCGCGAAAAGCATCCGGTTACTCCGTTGATCGTCTGCTCGAACATCTACGCTTCCACCGGTTCCGAGACCACGCCGAGCTGCACCGGGCAGACCGGCGAATTGATGCGCCGGGCTATCGCCGAAGCGGTTGAACTTTTCCGTAAACGCGGCGACCGCCGCATCTATTATATCAACGGCCTGAAAATTTTCGGGGCGGCGGAAAGCGAAAAACACCAGCCCGACGGCGTTCACCCCGATGCGGAAGGAATCAGAATCATGGCCCGGAATTTCCTGAATGAACTCAAACAACTCAATTTATGGGAGTAAACTGTTATCATGAAGGCTTTAGTAAAAACCGCCCCGCAACAGGGGCTGACCCTGACCGATGTGCCGATGCCCGAATACGGCATCAACGACGTCCTGATCAAAATCTCCAAAACCGCCATCTGCGGCACCGACGTACACATCTACAACTGGGATGAATGGTCGCAGCAGACCATCAAAACCCCGATGGTGATCGGGCACGAATTCGTCGGCCATGTCGCCGCCATCGGCAGCAACGTCCACGACGTGAAACTCGGCGAACTGGTCAGCGGCGAAGGGCATTTGGTCTGCGGCCGCTGCCGGAACTGTCTGGCGGGCAGACGGCATTTGTGCAACGCCACCAGCGGCGTCGGCGTCAACCGCACCGGCGCTTTTGCCGAATACCTGGTGATCCCGGTCACCAACATCTGGCATTGCAACCCGGCGATCCCGACCGACGTCATCGCCTGTTTCGACCCGCTGGGCAACGCCACCCACACCGCGCTTTCGTTCGACCTGCTCGGCGAAGACGTGCTGATCACCGGCGCGGGCCCCATCGGTATCATGGCGGCGGCCATCGCCCGCCACGCCGGAGCCCGTTACGTGGTCATCACCGACGTGAACCCCGACCGGCTCGCCCTGGCCGAAAAAACCGGAGTCACCCGCGCGGTCGATACCAGCCGGGCCAGTCTGCGTGACGTCATGAAAGAGCTTAATATGAAGGAAGGCTTCGACGTCGGGCTGGAAATGTCCGGAAACACCGCCGCCTTGAACGGCATGATCGACGTCATGTTCCACGGCGGCAAAATCGCCCTGCTCGGCATCCTGCCCCGGCAGGCGGCGATCGACTGGAACAAAATCATCTTCAACGGCCTGACCCTGAAAGGCATCTACGGCCGCGAAATGTTCGAGACCTGGTACAAAATGAGCGCCATGCTCGAATCCGGCCTCGACATCAGCCCGGTCATCACCCACCGTTTCCATTATACGGACTTCGAACAAGGTTTCGAAGCCATGCGCTCCGGCAAGTCCGGCAAAGTCATCCTGAACTGGGAGGAGTAATCATGTACGGCAATTTCCGGCAACACCTGTCCGCGGAACTCGAAAGCCTCAAAACAGAAGGCTTATACAAAAATGAACGCATCATCACCAGCCCCCAGAACGCCAGAATCAGCGTGACCGGCGGCCGCACCGTCCTGAACCTGTGCGCCAACAACTACCTCGGCCTCTCCGACCATCCGGAAGTCGTCAAGGCGGCCCAGGCGGGAATGGACCGGCGCGGTTACGGGCTCTCCTCGGTCCGCTTCATCTGCGGCACGCAGGACATCCACAAGGAGCTGGAAAACCGCCTCTCCTCTTTCCTCGGCACCGAAGACACCATTCTGTACGGCTCCTGCTTCGACGCCAACGGAGGGCTTTTCGAAACTCTGCTCGGCCTGGAAGACGCCGTCATCAGCGACGCCCTGAACCACGCCAGCATCATCGACGGCATCCGCCTCTGCAAAGCCCAGCGCCTGCGCTACCGGAACAACGACATGGAAGACCTGGAAACTCAACTGAAAGCCGCCTCCGGCGCCCGCTTCCGCCTGATCGCCACCGACGGTGTATTTTCGATGGACGGCTATATCGCCAACCTGCAAGCAGTCTGCGACCTGGCCGAGCAATACAATGCCCTGGTCATGGTCGACGACTCCCACGCCGTCGGCTTCGTCGGCGCCAACGGGCGCGGCACGCCCGAATACTGCGGCGTCATGGGTCGCGTGGACATCATCACCGGCACCCTCGGCAAAGCGCTCGGCGGCGCCAGCGGCGGCTACACCAGCGGACGGCGCGAAATCATCGACATGCTGCGCCAGCGTTCGCGCCCTTATCTGTTCAGCAACACGGTTCCGCCCGCCGTCGTCTGCGCCTCGCTGAAAGCGCTGGAACTGGCTGCGGACTCCTCTGAGTTAAGGGAAAAACTCGTCGCCAACACCGCTTATTTCCGCGAACAGATCACCAAAGCCGGATTTGAAATCAAAACCGGCACGCACCCGATCGTCCCGGTCATGCTCGGCGATGCCGTTCTCGCCCAGAAAATGGCCGCCGCCCTGCTCGAAAAGGGCGTTTACGTAACCGGCTTCTGTTATCCGGTGGTGCCGAAAGGCGAAGCCCGCATCCGTACTCAAATTTCCGCGGCGCACAGCAGGGAAGACCTTGATTTCGCCATCGCCGCATTCAAGGAGGTCCGAGCGCAGCTCTGACCCGACCTGTTCGCATATTGCACCGGGACGGCCGCATATGGTGTCCGTCCCGGTGTATTTTTTCTTCCGAAATCAAATTTTTCTGATGGGAATGCCTTATTTTCAAAGAAAAAAGCCTTCTGCAAATAAAAATTCAAAAAAATCCATATTTTTTTTATTCTTCATAACAATCTAAAAATAAGTGAGTTAAATTACATCAGGAACCTCAAAATAGTCATAACTTTGCATTTTTTACCTGAAAATCAGAGATTTCGCAGTTGTTTAATTGAAAAATGCGATTATAATATAAGTAGTTCCAACCCTTAACCCCTGAGGAGGGAAAGATGAAACACAGTTTTTATGATGTCAAAGCGAAGAAAAAAGTCGACGCCGAAGTCACCGAAAAGGTCACTTATGGCAAAAAGGGCAACGAACGTTATGCTTTCAAGGGCAAAACCAAAGACGCTCGCAACCTGACCGCTTTTGTCAGCAAGAGCGTATGGGACAAAGCCAAGGTCTAATCATTCGACTTTGAATTGTTTTGGTACTCTCGAATCGCAAGGTTCGAGAGTATTTTTTTTGAGGCACCAGATGCGGAAACAAATCATTTTTGCCCTGTTCCTGATCTTCGCGCTCCACCTCACCGGCGCGGAACGCGTCGTTTCCCTGGGCCCGAACCTGACCGAAATCATTTATCATCTTGGACAGGAACAGTTGCTGGTCGGGCGCAGTTCGGCCTGTAATTACCCGCCGGAAGTCAAGAAACTGCCCGTCGCCGGAGATTACGGCAAAATCTTCACCGAACCGCTCCTTGCGCTCAAGCCTTCGCTGGTCGTGATGCAGGAAACCTGGGATGACACAGTTCCGGCGACCTTGCGCAAGCTTAACATCCGTTCTCTGGTTTTCACCGCTCATTCATTTGAGGAATACCTGAACATCACCACGGAACTCGGCAAAGCGCTGGACTGTGTCGAACGCGCCGACAGGATCGTCTCCGACACCCGGAGAACCATTGAACAATTCCGGGCGGAAGTCCGGGAAATCCCGCTGGAAAAACGCCCGCGGGTTCTGTTCATCATCAGCGAAAACCAGATTTACACCGCCGGAAAGCGCAGTTTTATCACCGACATCATTGAGCTGGCGGGCGGCTGTAATATCGCCGCCTCGCAAGACCGGGATTATTTCACGGTGTCGCCGGAATGGATCGTCCGGGAGCAGCCCGATATCCTGATCATGCCGGGCGCCACACCTCAAAGAGTCAAGGTTTTCCTGAAAAAACCGGCGATAAAAGAACTCAATGCCGTGAAGAACGGACGTATTCTGACCGATATCGACCCGGATATCGTGTTCCGCCTCGGCCCCCGCACACTGGATGGCGTCCGCCGGCTTCGCGATTACTTCAGGGCGTCAGAGTCCGGCGAACGTATTCAAAAATGAAGATGGTGGCGGCTTGAGCGGCATTCAGGGATTCGAAATTGCCGGGCATCGGAATCGTTACCGGAACTGCACCACCCAGCTCGGAAACGCCGTGGGCCTCGCTGCCGATAATGACTGCCGAGCGTTCATACAGTCCCCGCGCGGCGAAACAGCTCTCCCCCTCATGAGGATCGGTCCGAAAAAAGCGCTCGACGCCGTTTTTCAATAAAAAGTTCTTCAATGCGGCCAGATCGGCAAAACGCCTTAAATTCATGGTAAACTGCGCGCTCATGGCGGCCCGGATGGTTTTGTCGCCGAACGGATCGGCGGAACCGTCCGTATACCAGAGTTCCCGCAATCCGGCGGCCTTGGCGGTTCGCAGGATGGTTCCGAAATTCCCGGGGTCCCCTACCCGGTCCAGCACCAGGGCGAACGGGTCCAGCATCGGGGAATCCTCCGGCAGCGGCTCCGGTTTTCGTGCCACCAGCAGAATCCCCTGCGAAGTCTCCGTAACACCAAGCACGGAGAACTTAAAATCGGGAACCGTGATCGCATCGGGATATTCCCCGGCAAGCTCCTCGCGGCAGACGGCGAATTCGATTAAATCCGGACATGCCGCCAATACTTCCCCGCAACAACGCCGCCCCTCACAAAGACAAAGGCCGGACTTTTTCCGGCCATGACGGGTGTACAGGGATTTGATCAGCGCTTCGCGGGCTTTGCTCAGTTCGCCGGGCATTGGAGCTTATCCGGCGTTGACAGCCGGAGCGGAAACCGCGGGCCGGGCCTGCGGAGCAACTTTGCCCTGCAGGTAACGGGCCTGCATTTGCCACAGGCTGTTCGACTGGGAAACGGGAGAACTCAGCACCCGCTTCAGGCATTTATCGGCTTCAGCATCATTTTTGAGCTGAAGATAAAGACGGCCGGCCGAATAACTGGCTTCGCTGCGGATGTCTTCACTGACCGGTGAACTGCCGAGGCGGTCGAATTCTCCGGCGGCGGCTTCAAGGTTGCCCTTGAGCTCATTAAGATACGCCATTTCGAGTTCGCTGCGCCAGCGGATTTCGGCGGAAATATTACCGGCGAGCAAAGCGCCATAGACCAGCAGGGCTTCGTCGTATTTTTTCTCCGCCACGTAAAAAGAAATCAACCGCTGGCGGGCGCGCGCCGCAGCCGGATGGTCGGAATGCTCATCAATCACTTTGATCAGTTCGTCTTCGGTCTTGGCTACGCCGAGCGCCGAAACGGCCTTGTTGTCCAGATGGCTGAACCAATAGGTTGCCGCGCCGTAGATGGCGACGGCCACGACGACGGAGATGCCGCCGAACACAAGCCACTTCCAACGCTCGTGCACAAACATTTCAAAACGTTCAAAATCGTCGAACAGCTCTTTGGCTTCCTGATTTTTCAATTTGATCTTAGTCATAATATGATGAACCTTATTTTTGTATTTCTGCCATGTGCATTTATAAATTTAGTATCATTTGACACTAAATCAATCGTATTTTTGCTTTTATCGCTTTTTTTTTGCATAAATCATGTTAAATTGAGGAAACAGCATCTGAATTTTGAGTCATTTATCGCGGGAAAGCATTACAGGAGATATCATTTATGGGAAATCGCGTATCGATCCGTAACGTCGTCGGCATCAGTTGGGAACGGATGAAAAATCTTCTTTTCCGCCCGTTCGAACTCGCCAAATGGATTATTCTCGGCTTCTGTGCCTGGGTCGTCACCCTCGGAGGACAGAATGGCGGGAGCGGCGGCAATCTCCCTTCGAACGTTGCTCAAAGCAGCAGAAACGCAAGTGAAAATTTCTGGGGCCAGATGAATTATCTGCTCAACAGCCCCGAAAAGTCGTTCCTTGAACGCATGGCGGAAATATTTGACACCACCAGCACCGTGATTGTCGCCATTACAATCGCCGTCATTTTCGTATTCATACTGGTGGCGGCGCTCGTTGTGCTGTTCACCTGGCTGCGTTTCCGTTTTGAATTCGTCTTCCTTGATAACCTGGTCCACAACCGGGCCAAGGTTTCCGCTCCGTGGCGGGAATTCAAGGCGTATGCGCATTCGCTCTGGGGTAATTATTTATTGATCCTGCTGGTCTTTGCTGTAGTTAACGTCTTTCTGTTTCTTCCGATTTTTCTGCTGGGAATGGGGCATTGGATGAAACGCTGCGCGGCGGCCTCGGATATATTGATGCCGAATTCAAGTGAAATTTTCACGCTGGTTCTTATCGTCATTCTGTTTTTCGCCTGGGGACTGGCTTTTACATTCTGGCAGTTCTTCATGGAGCATTTTCAAATCCCGGTCATGTACCAGAAAAAAATGCTGTTCAAAGAAAGTTCTGTCTATGCCTGGCGGCTCGTCAAGGAAAATCCCGGCGTATTCATCCGCTTCCTGCTGATGGTCATCCTGATTGATATCATTTTCGGCATCTGTATCGTGCTCGGCATATTCTTAAGCTGCTGTTTCCTGCTGCTCCTGTTGGTCATTCCGGTAATCAACACCACCGTCATGCTGCCGTATCTGGCTCTCAAGCGCTATCTGGGCGTGGACCTGCTGGCGGCGCTGGCGCCGGACCTCTCCCCGTATCCGATCGAAAAAACGGAAACCATCGAACAGCCCGGCAATGCCTGATTATCCGATCCATACCGTCGTCCCGGATTTCCTGGCGGCGCTGAACGAGCATTCCTGCTGTATCGTCTCCGCCGCCCCCGGCGCGGGTAAAACCACCGTGCTGCCGCTGAAGTTGCTGGATGCCCCCTGGCGCGGCGACGGCAAAATTCTGGTACTGGAACCGCGGCGGCTGGCGGTATACGCGGCGGCGTGCCGCCTGGCGGAAAATCTCGGTGAAGAAGTCGGCGAAACCGTCGGCTACCGGATGCGGCTGGAAAACCGCGTCGGCACCCGTACCCGGATCGAACTGCTGACCGAAGGCATCCTGACCCGGATGCTTCAGGACGATCCGGAACTGCCGGGCGTTGCCGCCGTCATTTTCGACGAATTCCACGAGCGGACCATCCACGGCGACACCGCGCTGGCGCTGGCGCTCGACGCCCGCAACAACCTGCGCCCGGACCTGAAAATCATCATCATGAGCGCCACCCTCGACGTACAGCGTTTAAGCCGGGAGCTGAACGCCCCGGCGATTGTTTCTGAAGGGCGCAGTTTCCCGGTCGAAGTTTTTTACCGCGAAAAGGCATCGTCACTGCCGTTGGCGGAACAAACCGCCGAGGTTATCCTGCGTGCACTGGCGGCGCGGGACGGCAGTCTGCTGGCGTTCCTGCCGGGCGAAGGCGCGATCCGGCGCACCGCCGAACTGCTGCGGGGCCGCCTCCCGCACGGAACCGAACTTTATGAACTTTACGGACGGCTCGACAAGGAATTTCAGCGCCGCGCCATCGCGCCCGCCGCGCCGGACAAACGCAAAATCGTCCTCGCCACGTCCATCGCTGAAACCTCCCTGACCATCGAAGGCGTGAAAATCGTCGTTGACGGCGGACAGACCCGAATGCAGACGTTTTCGCCGGTGAACGGGTTGAGCCGACTGGAAACCGTCGGCATTTCGCTGGCGTCGGCGGAACAGCGCCGGGGGCGCGCCGGACGCCTCGCGCCGGGCGTCTGCTACCGGCTCTGGACGGAGGCGGACGAAAAAAGAATGCCGGAATTCACCGAACCGGAAATTCTTCACAGCGATCTTGCGCCGTTGGCGCTGGAACTGGCCGCCTGGGGTATCCGCCGCCCGGAGGATTTATTCTGGCTGGACCCGCCGCCGGGGGGGCATTGGCGGCAGGCCGTACAATTTCTGGAAGAACTCGGCGCTCTCTCCGCCACCGGCGCGCTGACCGCCACCGGACGTTCCATGCTGAAAACCGGACTCGAACCGCGCCTCGGGCGCCTGATGATCGAGGGCGAAAGACTCGGCATAAAACGGCAGGCCGCCGAGCTTGCCGCCCTGCTCTCCGAATACGATGTCCGGGGCGGCAATTCTCCGGATGTGCGAACCTTGCTGGATCGCCTCAAATCCGTGCCGCGCGCCGCCGAACTCGCCGACCGCCTCTGCCCCGGCCACAATCGCGGCAAGCCGGATGAGCACAGCACGGGGCTGCTGCTGGCCTTTGCCTACCCGGACCGAATCGCCAGGCAACGCCCGGGCGGCGGCGGAAAGTTCGTTTTGAGTTCGGGTCGGAGCGCCTCGGTTCACGAGGCTTCGCCGCTGGCGCGGGAAGAATACCTGGTCGCCGCCGAGCTGGACGCAGGCAACACGGAAGCCCGGATTTATCTGGCGGCGCCCCTGCGCGAAGCGGACTTCCTGCGTCATTTCCCGCTCACGGAAGCCCGCCTCCTGTATTGGGACGAAGAACGAAAATTATTCCGCAGCCGCCTCCGGCAGATGTTCGGCAAGCTGGTGGTCAGTGAAAAAGATACCCCCCTGCCCGAGGGCGAAGCCGCCGCCGACGCCGTCATCGGCCTGCTCCGGGAACGCGGGCTGGACCTGCTGCCCTGGACCGAGGAACTCCGGCGCTGGCGTGACCGGATGAATTTCCTGCACCGGCATCGCCCGGACTTCCCGGATTTCAGTGATGAAGCACTGGCCGTCGAACTGGAAACCTGGCTGAAACCGTTCTGTCCGCGAAAAATCAGCGGCAATATTCTGGAAAAAATCGATCTCTCCTCCGCTCTGCGCAGTCGCCTGGACTACCGTCGTTCTCAGGAAGCGGAACAACTCGTACCCGAGCGCTTCACCGTCCCCACCGGCTCGAATATCCGCATCGACTACAGCACAGACCCGCCCGTGCTCCCGGTCCGGCTTCAGGAGATGTTCGGCTGCGGCACGACGCCCCGGATCATGAACGGACAAGCCGGGCTGCTCCTGCATCTGCTTTCTCCGGCCATGCGCCCGGTGCAGATCACGGCCGACCTCGCCGGGTTCTGGCAGAACTCCTATCAATACGTCAAAGCCGATCTGAAAGGACGTTATCCCAAGCACGACTGGCCCGATGACCCCGCAAGCGCCCGTCCCCAGCGCGGCGCCAAAAAGAGAAATCCCGATAAATAGATCAAATTCCCTGTTGCTTTTTGAAGAATCCGGTTGTATTTTAATAACTAAAGCACTTTAGCAAAAAAATAACAGGAGTATATCATGAATCGTTTGAAAGAGAGCCTGACGGCCAACGCCCAATGGTTTATTGACTCCGGCGTCATGCACCCCGGCGACGGCAGCTGGGGCGTGGCGGAGCGGGTTTTCCTGATCGAAAACAACCCGGTCGTGGACAAAACCTACTCCGCGTTCCCTGCCTGGACCGAACACAAGGCCGACGGCTACAGCATCATCGAACAGCGCCGCGCCGACTGCTGCTTCGAGGCGGCATTCATGTTTCAGCAACTCGCCGGAGCACTCGAAGACTCCCGATACGAAACGATCGCCTACAACCTGCTGGATTTCCTCTACCGCCGCAGCGGCCTGCTCTCTTATAAAGGCGACCACCCGAGCCTCTGGCACTGGAGCCACATTGCCGAACGGGGCACCTACTGGTTCGACGACAACGCCTGGGTCTGCATCCTCCAACTGATGATCGCCAAAGCCAACCCGGAATGGAATCGCGAATTCAACATGACCGACTGGGCCGTCAAACTGGCGGACGAACTGGCGGACGGATTTTCCGCCCAATTTCGTCAGGAACACCGCGACGACTTCGTCTGGTGCGGCAACCTCGACCTGCCCCATTGGGGCTCGCTCCCGGTCATGGCGCTTGCCCGCGCCTGGCAGGTGAAACCCGATGACCGCTATCGCGAAGTCGCCGACACTTACCACCGTTACCTGCAGGAACACCATCAGAAACTCACCACCAGCGAATTCGGCTATGCCGTTCTCGGCGCGACCATGGCACACCGGGTATTCGACGATGCCCTGAGCCTCGAAACCGCCGTTCTTTTCGCCGACAAAATCCTTGAGCGCATGGACCCGCTCACCGGCTCCATCGCCTCTGAACACTATGAAGCACCGGACGGAGCCAATCTGGCCGACACCATTTACACGGTCAACTGGGCATTTCTCGCGCTCCAGAATATGACCGCCCTGACCGGCGAACGCAAATACCGCGACGGCTTCGACAAACTCCTCGCCCTGCTCCTGAACATTCAGGACCGGACCCCGAAAAAGCATCTGTACGGCTGCTGGCGCGGAATGTTCGACCTCGACGCGGGGACCTGGGGCGGCGGCGACTGCTACGAAGGCGGCGCCGGCAGCATCTACACCGGCTGGACCAATGCCCCCATCGACATCGTCCTGATCAACGCCATCAACCAGAAATCACTATTGGACTATTGAACATGAGCATGAATTTCAAACCCTGCATCGAACGTTACGAACACGAACTGGCCGAACGGCTCATCCCGTTCTGGGAAAAGAACTGTGTGGACCGCGAATTCGGCGGCTACTTCACCTCCCTCGACCGCGACGGATCGGTATACGACACCGAAAAATACATGTGGATGCAGTGGCGCATCGTCTACATGTTCTCCACGTTTTACCTGAGCCCGTACCGCAAGGATAGCCATCTGGAAATCGCCAGACAGGGCTTCGACTTCCTGACCCGCCACGGCAAATCGGAAGACGGCACCTATTATTTCGCCCTGAACCGCCGCGGCGAGCCCAGCGTGGCCCCGTACAATATTTTCTCCGACTGTTTCGCGGCGATGGGGGCGGCCGCCCTCTATCAGGCCACCGGCGACCCCGCCTGCAAGGCCGAGGCCGACTCCGCCATGCAAAGCTACATCCGCCGCATGGACAACCCGAAGGGCCGCTGGGAAAAAAGCCTGCCGGGACGCGCCAAACGCCTTTCGCTCGGTCATTTCATGATTCTCGCCAACCTCGGCTGCGTCATGAAGGAGTGCCTGGGCACCGACCAGTATGACGCGGACACGGAACGCGCGGTGCGCACCGTCATGGAAAAATTCTGGAATCCCGAATACCGTGTGCTCTTTGAGAACGTCAATCCGGACGGTTCTTTCGACCTCGACTCCTGCGACGGACGGTTCATCAACCCCGGCCACGGCCTCGAATCGATGTGGTTCGTGCTGCAATACGCCGAAAAAATCAACGACAAAGCCCTGATCGCCCAGGCCGCCGACATCATCAAGGGCCTGTTCGAATTCGGCACCGACAAAGAATACGGCGGCATTTATTATTTCATGGACGTGCTGGGCAAGCCGCACATTGAGCTGCAATGGGACATGAAGCTCTGGTGGCCGCATAATGAAGCCGTCATCGCCGCGCTTTTCGCCTACCGGCTGACCGGCGACGAATATTTCCTGGACCGTTTCCGCGAAATCGACGAATACAGTTTTCGCCATTTCCGCGACCCCGATTACCCGGACTGGTACGCCTACCTGAACCGCCGCGGCGAACCGACGCACCTGCTGAAAGGCGGCAAATGGAAAACGTTCTTCCACCTGCCGCGCTCCCTGTACCTCTGCATCAACCAGATGAAGAAGATGTCATGACCGCCAAACGGCTCACCCTGCAGGACATTGCCAATGAAGCGGGCGTTTCGCTGACGGCCGCTTCGCTGTACATCAACGGCAAGGCCAGGCGCTACAACTTGGCCGAAGCCACCTGCGCCCGGATTCAACAGGTGATGGACGCGCACAAATTCACCCCGAATCTACATGCCCGCGCCATTGCGTCCAAGAAAACTTTTCTGGTCGGCGTTATTATTTCGCAGGAACTGGAATCGTCGTTCTGGCTCAACATCCTGAGCGGGCTGGAAGTCGCGCTGGCCCGGGCGGATTACCACATGCTGCTGTCGGTCTCGCGCAACGATCCGAAAGTGGAACGGGAATCGATCCGCTTCATGCGCGCCAAAGGCGTTGACGGAATCATCATCAATCCCATTTCGGACAACCTGAAAGAACTGGCCAGAAGCCTGCCGGTGGTCACCCTGAACCGTCCGGTCGAAAACATCCCCGGCGTCTGGAACGACAACTTTTCCGGAGGACTGAAAGCCGCCTCGTTTCTGTTGGATCGCGGCCACCGCCGGATCGCCTGTATCGGCGGCGGCGGTCTCCGCCGTTTCGGCGCATTCGAACAAGTGATGGGGAAACATGAGCTGCCGATCCGGCGGTTCGAGTCCGTTCCGGCGTTCATGCCGCATGCGGGGGAGTTCACCGCCGTTTTCTGCCTCACCGACTATATCCTGCTGGAGCTTTATCAGGCAGCAGCCGCGGAAAGCCTGCGGATACCGGAACAGCTCTCGGTCATCGGCTACGACAACATGGAGTTCCTGAAACTGCTCAATCCGCCGCCCGCGACAATCTCTCAATACAAAAATGAACTCGGCACGGCGGCGGGCGAATTGATTCTGGAACTGATCGCCGACCCGGATTCAGCCAGACGGGAAACGGTTTTCGATCCGCCGTTAATGCCGGGGTCCAGCGTAGCCGCCGTTCTCTGAGCTTCCGACAAAAAAAGAGAGATACCGCCGCTCGCGACGTTGACAAGGCGTCGTTTCTTCTGTATATTACGGACAAGCTTATAACCGGCAGATGTTATTTATGCAGAAACCGACCGAATTAGTCATATCACAGGCGCCGAACAATATTCAGGTTCACCGCCTGCCCCGGGTCCCCATGCGCAAAATCCATCGTGACAGCGGATTGTGGATTTTTCGCTGGGGCAGCAACCATGCGTTCCGCGATGCCAATTCGGCCTATACCTACAACAACCGCTATTTTGAATTCTACTGCATCTCCCACATGTTCAGCGGAAACGGCTTTTATTGGCGCCCCGGACAGGATGTTTTGCCGGTCAAGGCAGGGCAATGTATTCTGGCTTCGCCGGGGACCGAGCACAACTATGGCCCTGCGCCCCATTCCGACTACCAGGAAGATACGCTGAACTTCACCGGCCCGCTGGCGGATATGATGTTCAAAAGCGGCGTCTTCGCCGACGGTATTTACGACCTCGGCCCGGCGCGGCGGCTGAGCGCGATCTTCAATTCCCTGAGCGATCCGTCGGACCATGCCCAATTGAACGCCGGGCTGGCGCTCCAGCAATTCCTTTACGACCTGTACAATAAACGCTTCCGCGAGCACGGCCGCGAGCGCTACCCCGAAATCGACGAACTCCTGAAACTGCTGCGCGAACAGCCCGAGCGCTGGTGGAGCATCGACGAAATGGCCGCCTACTGCAACATGAGCGACGACCAGTTCCGCCGCGTGTTCCGCAAGCGCGTCGGCATGCTCCCCAAGCTTTACGTGGACCGGATGAAGTTGAACCATGCGGCGGCCATGCTCACCGGCACCCGCCTGAGCATTGCGGAAATCGCCGAAAAAATCGGCTATACAGACCAATATCACTTCAACCGCCGTTTCAAGGAAATCATGGGAATGCCGCCCGGCCACTACCGCCGGGATTCTTTTCGTCATTAGTTTTGCCTAATTAATTTGTAAAATCACCGGAATGACTGTAATTTAAATAAAGAATACAATACTGGAGAATATCAGCAATGGCTTTGAAACACCTGTCTCTTTTGTCTTTATGCGCCGTCCTGCTTCTGTTGTCCGGCTGCGGCCGGAATTCCTCGCCTTCCACCGCCGCCTCCGACGGCAAAATCAAACTTTACGGACTGATTCCCCCGGTAGTCTGGCTGGCCTCCCAAATCGGCGGCGACAAAGTCAGTTGCGACGTGCTGGTTCCTCCGGGGCAGAGCGTTCATTCCTACAAGCCCACGCCCCGGGACATCGCCCGCCTGCTGGCCGCCGATTACTACCTGCTGATCGGATTGCCGATGGAGAACAGCACCATCCGCAAGGTGCTGGCCGACTCCAAAACCAAAATCGTCGATATCACGACCGGCATCAAGCGCCGTCAGATTTCCGCGGCGGATTCCTGCGACCACGATCACGACCATGATCACGGTCATGCCCACGACCACGACCACAGCCACGATAAACATGAACAGTTTTACGACACCCATGTCTGGATGTCGCCGGCGAACAACCTCGAAATGGCCGAAGCGATCTGCCGCCTGCTGGAAGAAATCGATCCCGCCGGCAAAGACACTTACCGCGCCAACTTGAATACCCTGATCGAAAAAATCCGCGCCGTCGACGCCTCCCTGGTCAAACAGCTCGCCCCCTGGAAGGGCAAGAAATTCATGGTCTACCATCCGGCGTTCGGCTATTTCGCCGATCATTACGGAATGGTTCAGGAAGCGGTGGAAACCGGCGGCAAATCCCCGACTCCGAAACAGTTGGAGAAATTGGTGAAAGAAGCCCGGGCGGAAAACGTCAAACTGATTTTCGTCCAACCCCAATTTCCGCAGAACAGCGCCCAGGCCATCAGCGAAGCGCTCGGTGCTGAAATCATTATGGTGGACCCGCAGAGAAGCGATATCCTTGCGGTCTACCAGGACATCGCCGACCACCTGACCAAGAGCAAATAAATGAACTGTCAAGAAATCATCAAACTGACCGATGTTTCCTTTTCCTGGACGCGCGGTTATCCGATTCTGGAAGGCGTCAACCTGACGATCTGCAATTGCGAAACCGTCTGCATCGTCGGCCCGAACGGCGGCGGCAAAACCACACTGTTGAACCTGATTCTGGGCATTATTCGTCCGGACAGCGGTACCGTGCGGGTGTTCGGGACCTCTCCGGAACAGGCCAAACGGAGAATCGGCTACATGCCCCAGTATTCCAAGCTGGACCTCCAGTTTCCCGTCAACGTCATGGATGTGGTCCTGATGGGGCGCCTGCGCCGCGGCTTCTGGGGCTTCTACTCTCAGGCCGACCGTGAAATCGCCTGGCGGGTGCTCGAAGAGATGTCCGTGGCGGACCTCGCCCGGCGGCCGTTTTCCCAGCTCTCCGGCGGCCAGCGCCAACGGGTGCTGATTGCCCGCGCCCTCGCCTGCAACCCCGAAGTCCTGCTGCTGGATGAACCGACCGCCAACGTCGACCCCGGCTTTCAGGAACAGTTTTACGAAATCCTCCGCCAGTTGCGCAGTCGGATGTCGATCGTCATCGTTTCGCACGATGTCGGTTTCGTCTCCAGCAACATCAATACGGTAGTCTGCGTGAACCATCAGGTACAGGTTCACAAGGCGGAGAATATTACCCCCGAAGCCATCAGCAACATTTACGGTTATCAGGTCAAAATGATCGATCACAGCCACGACTTGAGCGGTTGCCATACCCACATCCACGGGGTCGCGCACCATCACGGAGGCTGCAATCATGATTGATTTTCTGAGCAGGCTCAATTCACCGGAACTCTCCTTTCTGAAATATGCGTTTCTGATCGGCATTTTCGGCGGAGTGGCTTTCGGCGTCGTCGGCACCTACATCGTCACCCGCCGGATTTCCGCTATCGCGGGAGCCATCGCCCATTGCATTCTGGCGGGGATCGGTGCGGCGATTTTCTGTTCGCAGCGCTTCGGCTGGCATTGGCTGCATCCCATGCACGGCGCGATCATCTCGGCGTTGCTGGCCGCGGTCATCATCGGACTGGTCAGCATGTATGCCAAACAACGCGAGGATACCGTCATCGGCGCCATCTGGGCTGTCGGCATGGCGACCGGTCTGCTGTTCCTGGCGGGAACCAGCGGCTATGTGGACGTGGATGCATACCTGTTCGGGGACATCCTGCTGGTATCGCGCAACAATTTCATCATGACGCTGGTGCTCGACGCCATTATCCTGATCCCGTCAGTCCTGTTGTTCAACAATTTCATGGCGGCCTGTTTCGACGATCAGTTCGCCGAGCTCCGCGGCATCCGCGTCAAAGCGACCTACATGGTGCTCCTGTGTATGGTGGCGCTGACCGTGGTGCTGATGGTGTCGGTCATCGGGATCATCCTGGTATTGGCCATGCTGACCATTCCGGCCGCCATCGCCGGGCATTTCACCAAGCGGCTCTGGTCGATGATGACGCTGACCTCGATTTTATGCATCACATTCACCACTTCCGGCCTCTTTTTGAGCTATCAGGCAGACCTGCCGAGTGCGCCGCTGATCGCGGTATTGGCGGGCGTAACATACCTGTTGGTTCTGGTGTTTTTCTGGTTGTTCAAGCGTAAACCGAAAAAATAGCTTTTTTGCGGGTTCCGCATTTGTAAAATCGGAGTTTCAGACTAAGTTTATAGTATACTGAATTATGAATTGGTGATCGATATGAAACAGATATACAAAGTGCCGTCCCTGTGCCTGCTGGCGGCGATTCTGATATGCGCCGCCGGATGCGGCGGCAAATCCTCCCGGAGCACCGTCGAACTGCTGACCGACGGCACCCGCCTGGCCAAAGAAGGCAAGTGGAAAAAAGCTTACGACTACGCCGCGGCGGCAACGAAAAAAGAGCCTGGCAATATTTCAGCCCAGTTACTGCTGGCGCTGACGCTTGAAAAAACCGACAAACTTTCCCGTGCCCGCGAAGCGGCACGCAAAGCCGTCGAGCTCGAACCCGAAAATTTCATGGCCCGCTATACCCTTGGCCGCCTCTATGCCGCCGACGGCAAGACCTGGCAGGACGCGGTCGTCCAGCTTCGCGAAGCCTACCGCCTGAATCCCAGAGATGTTTCCGTACTGATCCTGCTGGCGGATGTTTATTTCAATATGAACTCGGCCGACGCCGTCAGTTGTTACAATGAAATCATCACCCGCCACCCCGCTTTCATGGCCAACAAGCAGAATGCGGCGGCGGTCTGGAACCAGCTTGCCGTCATCTATGCCCGGCGCAATATGGACCGGGAAGCGGCCAGTTGCATCCGGCAGGCCTATTCGTTGGACGCGGAAAATCCCCACATTCTCCTGAACTTCGGGATTTTCTGGGAAAAGATCAAGCGTCCCGATCGCGCCCCGGCTTATTACAGCAAGTATCTGGAAGTCACTTCCAAAAACCCGGAACTCGCTCCCAAACACGAAAAAGTCAAAGCCCGTATCGCTAAAATTGCCGGTCGTTGAGGAAGTGCGCTTATGAATCGCGCCATTTCTGACGATATCATTCAGGAAGTCCGCGACCGTTCGAACATTGTCGAGGTCATGACATTTTTCGGCCTGCAACTCAAGAAAAGCGGCGGCGACACCTGGAAAGCCCGGTGCCCGTTTCATAACGAAAAAACCCCTTCGTTCACCGTCAACGAAACCCGGCAGCGCTACAAATGCTTCGGGTGCGGCAAGGGCGGCGATGTTTTCCGTTTTGTGATGGAACAGCAGAGCGTGGATTTCCCGAACGCCATTCACCTGTTGGCTGACCGTTGCGGTATCATTATTCCCGAGAAAAACTACTCCACTCCGGAGGAACGCGCCGCCGCCAGCACCAAACGCAACAAGCGTGACCGCCTGTTTGAGTTGATGGAAAGTTTCACCGAATATTATTCGCAATGGCTCTGGACCAATCTCGACTCTCCCCTCGGCCAATATTTTCAAAGCCGCCGCATCCCCCGGGAAATCGCTCAAAAGTTCCGGATCGGCGCCGTGCCGGACAGCTGGGACAATTCCCTGAAGTTCGGCCTCCATAAAAAATTCACCGAAGAAGAGATGCTGGACGCCGGCATCCTGAAAGTCAACGAAGACACCAAGAAAATATACGACCGGTTCCGTAACCGCCTGCTGTTCGCCATCTGGAACGAGCAAGGCAAAGTCGTGGGCTTCAGCGGGCGCGCCGTCGAGCCGGACCAAACCCCGAAATACCTGAACAGTCCCGATACACCGATTTTCCACAAAGGGTCGATCCTTTATGCTCTGCCGCTGGCGCGCCAGCAGATCCGCGAAAAACAGTTCGCCATCCTTTGCGAAGGCCAGATCGATACCATCTCGATGCATTGCGCGGGGTTCGCCAATACGGTCGCCACTCAAGGCACGGCGTTCGGCGAAGAACACGCGCGAATGTTTAAGCGTTACACGGACAAAGTCCTGCTGGCGATGGATTCGGACACCGCCGGACAGAACGCGATCCTCAAAGCCATCAAAATTCTGCTTCCGCTCGAGCTGGAAGTCGGCGTAATCCTCTGGCCCGGCGGCAAAGACCCGGACGAACTTTATAAAAACGAGGGTGCCGACTTTATCGCGGCACAGGTTCGAAGCGCCACGGATTTCTTTGAATTCCTTTGGCAGAAATTGAAAGAAACCTATGATTTGAAGCTGCCGTTCGGACGACAGAAAGCCGCGGAGGACGCTATTGAATACATCCGCCTGATTCCGGCGCCGGTCGCCCGTGAACTGTATATCCGCAAACTGGCCGAGCTGGTCAAAGTTTCCGAATCCGTGATCCTGAAACTTCTCGCCCGGCAATCGCCGCCCGGCGGTGGTTATCAAGCCGCCGGACAAAACACACCGCAGGTCGAAACCGTCATCCTGAAAGAAGAACTTGATGACTGCCCCGGCGAGCTGGCCCACGCCGAAGAAACTTTGCTGGAAATCGCCTTGGCCGATGAACAGCTCGCCGCCGGACTGCGGCAAAACATCCGCCCCGACATGGTCAGTACCACGCTGGTCGGGCAGGCATTGAACACCGTTATCGACCTGGCGGCCAACGGCAACTGGGGCAGCCGCATCGACATTCTCTCGGATATGGAAGACGAACGGGAACAGGAAGACCCGCGGCTATCCCGCCTGCTGGTGCAGGAATTGACGATTCCCCGGGAAAAGCTGGACAAAGCGTTGACCGACACCATTAGCGTAGTCCGGCGACACCACAAAGAAAGACGCCTTCAGGCGATCAAAGAGCAGATCAGCCAGCAGATCGACCGTGAAGAACGCGAACGTTTATTCAAGAAATACATGGATCTGCACAATTCCAATTGAGCTGGAATTGTGCAGCATTTTCAATGGATTTGCCATAGCCGATCTTATTTAAAAATCAGGCTCTTGTGTATTTTCACCACGATTTTGCGAACCGGCTCCGCGACTTCACTGAAGTTCACGCCGGGCATATGCCCTTCTTCCGGAAAGAAAATCGCGAAAAATCCGGCTTCCATCGGCAGCGGCACCGCGGTTTTCATGTTGCGTTCATAAAATCCGCAATCTTTTGCGTCATTGAATTTGCCGTCGCGCTTCAATGTCGAAATCGAGTTGTAGAAAATAACTTCCTGCCCGCTCACCAAGACCTGAATATCGATGTATTCACGGTGCATTTCCACTCTGGAATCATGCAGAGCCCGGGTTTCATAACTTTGAACGTTGGCATACATCAACTGGCCATCGAGTTCATGGCGACCATCGGCGATATCGGCGGAAAAGTCACTGATGAAGTTAAAAGCCTTTTCCCATACTTTTTTCTTGCCGCCGGCATAGGTCGCCCAATTCTCAATCTTGTCGTAAATCATTTATCTACCACCGAAGTTCAGGGGGTTTGGTTAGTTCATCAAGACGCGCCTTGATGATGGCCGAGGCATTTTTCTGACGCATTTCATAGCGCTCACGCTCGACTTTTAATTTATTTTCCAGAAAATCCAGCAGCTGCCGGTGTTCCTTCATATTACGTTCGAAATCTTCCACCGTGATCCGTTTGACTTCCGCATAAGCCTTGTCGCGGTCTTCCTGGGATTCGGCGGTCTGGTAAATCTGAATCTGGTCGCGGATGAATTTTTCGCGCTCAAGCACCTTCCGGTTATATTTTTCCAGCCATTCCGATAATGTTTTCTTATATTCCTCAGGATTCGTTTCCTGAAGCGTCCGCAGTTCCTGCCGTTCCTTTTCACTGAGGGAGCCGAAAAAATCACGCATCTGGCGCTGGCGGCGTTGCCCCGTTCGCTCGGACTGCATTTTCGAATTTTCATGCGGCGGCGGCGGCGGTTCATCGGCCCAGGCGGCGGCCCCCAGCAATGCCACGGTCAAGATCAGGATTGTCTTTCTCATAATATCACCTCATAACTGTTTATACCTTCCATAACGGCCTCAAGGGTTAACTCGGAGCCATAATAACTCGCAACGGTTCCATTTTTCACCGTACTGGAAATATTTTCAATATCCAAGTTCAATTCATCCAAAGAACCGTATGACTTCCAATCCCACTGGACAGCGCTGGTCCGGGGCGTAGTCAAATGCTCCACGGAAGGACGTTCGGCAAAATAAAAAGGCGCCAGGCAACAGATACAGACGGCAGCAGCCAACGCGGCATACTGTACCACGTGCCGGACAAAGAAATTCCGTTTCGCCTGGCGGCGGCAGACGGATGCCTGCGCCAGAATCACACGGTCAAGCGCCGCGGGCACCGGCGGATGAGTCCGCCGGATTTCCAGCAGATTCTTACCGTCGTCTTCGATTGATGTCTTCTTTCTGTATTTCATATCGCCTCCATCAAATAATATCGATCAGCAATTCGCGCAACTTCTTGACCGCATACTGCATCCGGGCCAAGGTGGTGTTGATTGAACACTTCTGAATTTTCGAAATCTCCTTGAATCCAATATTCTCCTGTCTCAGCATAAAAACCTCCCGTTGTTCCGGCGGCAACTTATCCAGCGCCTTGTCCAGCGCCTGCGATATTTCGTAACGGACCATATCCCCGGCAGGCTGTTCTTTCCCCTGCGGTTCCAATGCGTCGCCGAGTTCGCCGAGCTCCAAATGATCGGAGCGCCGTTTACGACTGCGGAAATAGTCAATCGCCAGATTATGGGCGATCCTGAACAGCCATGCCTGAAAGCGGTCCGACGGCCGGTAACCCGGCAATTTCTGCATGACCTTGATCCAGCTTTTCTGAAAGACATCGTCCGCTTCCGCGCGGGAATCGGGCATCATCTTGATCAGATAACCGTACAACTGGTTCTTATAGCGGTTGTAAAGCAACTCGAAGTCCCGGTCCGCTCCGGCCAGATAGCCTTCTATGAGTTCCTGATCGGATCTTTCCATGGTTTCTTCTTTCATATTGGTTTCCACTTATAATAACGCCGCGGCGGCCAATTTATTGGATGGATTATGAAGAAATTGACAAAAAACCGGCAATTCCCTCATCCGCCGGCAAGAAACGTACCTCTTTCAACCGCTTTTCCTGCACCCAGCGGTATTCCTGATTTTCCCGCGGCCGCAACTCCGTCACGCCGTTCAGAGGCAGACAGCGAATGAAAAACAGGCGCACAATCCGTTGCGGATATTCATATTCCGTGAAATAAATCTGGTCGAAAACCGCCACCTGCATGGACAATTCCTCCAGCAGCTCACGCTTCAGGCACGCGGCTTTAGACTCTCCCGGTTCAATTTTTCCACCCGGAAACTCCCAGTATCCGGCATATTCCCGGCCCTCCGGGCGCGAAGCAATCAGCACCCGGTGACCGTCAAAAATCACCGCCGCACAGACTTCGATGACTTTTTTCTTTTCGTTCATGACTCAGCGCTTTTTCCGGATCGCCTGAACCTTACCTTTCAGCAAATCGAGAAAAGCATCGGTATTTTCGCCCAGCGCCGCGGACATTTCCACAATCGGCAACCGCAGTTTCGGGAATTCCTCCCGGAAGCGGGCCAGGTTTTCACGGCTGCCGGGAGCGTCCATCTTGTTGGCGACGATGATCATGCCGCGCCGCGACAGACCTTTCTGGTATATATTCAGTTCGCGTTTCAGAGAAGCGAAGTCATCCCAGGGAGCACGTCCGTCGATACCGCTCATATCCAGTACATACACCAGCAGCGCCGTCCGCTCGATGTGACGAAGGAATTCATGCCCGAGCCCAACGTTCTGACTGGCGCCGTCGATCAGTCCCGGGATATCGGCCACGCTCAGGCGGCTGTAATCGGGAAATTCCACCACGCCGACCACCGGATTCAGGGTCGTAAACGGATAAGGCGCAACTTTGGGCCTGGCATTGGAAACCGCCCCCAGCAGTGTGGATTTGCCCGCATTGGGATATCCGACCAGCCCGGCATCCGCAATGGTCTTGAGTTCCAATTCAATCATTAATTCATCACCCGGCGTGCCGGGATTGCAACGGCGCGGAGCCCGGTTGGTACTGGTGGCAAAATGCCGGTTTCCCCAGCCGCCGCTGCCGCCGCCGGCGACAGTCAGCCGCATGCCGGGCTCATTCAAATCGCCAAGCAATTCGCCGGTTTCAATATTGGTAATGACGGTCCCGACCGGCACCTTGACGACAACATCCTGCCCGGTACGCCCGATCAGGTCCTTGCCTTTGCCGTTGTCGCCGCGCCCCGCCTCGTAATGCCGTACAAACGACAGGTCAATCAGGCTCTGTTCATTCTCGGATGATTCCAGAATGACATTGCCGCCATTGCCCCCGTCGCCGCCGTCCGGGCCGCCTTTGGGAACGAATTTTTCACGCCGGAAACTACAGCAGCCGTTGCCGCCGTCGCCTCCCTTGACTTTGATTTTGACCTTGTCGACAAACATAATTCTTCCTTGTTCACGAAAAAAAAGCCCGGCAGTTTACCGGGCTTTCTCAATTTCCAGACAATCTGTAAGCGGCTTACACTGCCGCGGGAACCACATTCACTTTACTCTTGCTGTTGGAGAACTCCACGGTTCCTTCACAGAGAGCAAACAGAGTGAAATCCCTGCCGCAGCCGACATTCTTTCCGGGATGGAATTTGGTGCCGCGCTGACGGACGATGATGCTGCCCGCGCTGACGTACTGCCCGCCGTGAGCTTTGACCCCGAGCATTTTCGGCTTGCTGTCACGACCGTTTCTTGAGCTTGACTGCCCTTTCTTATGTGCCATAATATACCTCGCTGTATTTGCTGATTTTCAGAATCGAAAACTTAATATACAAGCCCTTTGACAAATTTCCAGTCCAAAATATAAAATTTAACAGAAATTCCATATCCGTTCCGGCACAAGCCATTTCAAGTACGTAATTTTTTCTATTAAAGTTTTCCACGTGTATTGACAAACGCCGATATCGGCATTATAATCTAAACTAGATTACTTGAAGTACTATACCGGAAATATATTATGAAACGAAAATTTGACGAAATCGCGGAAGAACTGCAAGCCATGATCGACCGCGGCGAATATACCGGCCGCCTCCCCTCTGAACAGGAACTGGCCCAACAGTTCAACACCGCATCCGCCACCGTCCGCAAATCCCTTGATGTTCTGGTAAAGCGCGGCATCGTCCGAAAAGTACCTTATGTCGGCACGTTTGTCCATCGCGGAGGCCGGAAAAAAATCCGCATCGCCTGGACGCCTCTATCGTTCTCCCTGGCGGGCGACCGCGAAATCCGCCACACGGTGATCAATCATTTCAACGAATTCGACGTTGAATTCTGTTCCCTCTCCGAACCGGCGGACATTCTGGAATGCGATCTGATCCGCACCGTCGCCACCACCACGCTTTCGTTCAGCGACTGCGTACTGCCCCTCCCTCTCGAAGTGGTCGAGAAATACCGGGGAAGCGAATATTTCCAGAAACCCTTCCAAACCCATCAGGCCCATAATTTTCACTATGCCCTCCCGATCCTGTTTTCCCCCTCATTGCTTCTTTTGGACCGGAAACAGCTCGACGGACTCAACCGTCGCCTTGACCCCTACGACCTGACCTGGGACACTATGCTGGAACTGGACCGCTATGCCGGCGAAAACGGTACGCATCTGTTCGGGGCACAGGAAATGACGAGCCTGCTCCGGGGCCTGATTTTCTCCGGCACGCCGAACGGTTTATTGATTGAAATCGACATAAAGAAATTGAAAGAAAAAATCCATAAAACCTGGCCTCTTTTTTCCGACAGGATCGCCGGTGACGGCCAGCCCGTACTCCTGAAATGGATATGCCGTCAGGGAATCCCCCTGCATCCAGCCCCTCATGAACGGCAGATCACCGTCAATCCGACTTTCCATCCCGGCGAAATCCCGTGGAACCTGATCACCGGGGAATTCCTGATGCTGTCCAACCAGTCCAAAGATTGCATGGAAGCCATACAGGTCATGGAATACATGCTCAGCCCCGATATCCAAAAAATCGTCGCCGTCCATAAAATGGGGTTGCCGGTCCTGAAATCGGCCGCCATCGATTCGGTCAATTCGCGCCATTACCGCGACGATATCTTCCTGAACGAAATCCCCAACATGCTGGTGAACAACGCCTCCGAACAGGAATTCCTTCTCCGCCTGAGCACATTTTCCCGATCGATCCTGCGCGGCGAAATGACTGAAGAACAGTTCACCGGCTACCTTGAATACGAAATCAACATGGCCCACCGCAAAGCCACCGACAACAGCAATGCGCTGAACCAGCAAATCATTGAATTGGCAGGAGTATAAAAACATGAGCCGAGTCAGAAAGTTCCATCAAAAGTTCATTGCCGCCAACGGGCGCGAAACCCAGGTCACCTGTTTCACCATTTCCGGGACCGCACCGGGACCGGTGCTGACCATCATCGCCGGGCAGCACGGCATGGAACACAGCGGCCCGAATCTGCTCCCGGAGTTCATTGAAGAGCTGAGCCGGCGGGAATTCGCGGGGACCGTCCACGTCTGCCCCTGCGCCAATCCGCTGGCGCTGGAAATGGATTATGAATTTTACCCGGAACACGAAGACATCAGCAAGATCAAGGATTACTATTACTCGATTTTCCGTCACAATTATTGTCCGTGGAAACTCGGGCGGGACGACGGCGAAACCCTTTACAACATGAACCGCCTGTGGAATGATCCCGATGCACCGGGGATCGCGGGACAGATTGCCCAATGGCTGTGGAAGGAAATCTGCGCGGAGGCGAACATCATCATCGACATGCACTGTCTGCAAGCGGAAAAACCGTTGATTTTCAACAGTTTTCAGAAAAACAACGCCATTGCCCGCTATACCGGCATCGAAGCCGTCGTCATGTGCAATCCCAATCCCCCGCGCTACGGCGCCGGCAACCTGACCTGGCAGGGGTCGCGCGGACGCAACCAATACAGCATCTGCATCGAATTTTCGCGCCAGCACGGACTGAAGGAATCGGAATATGAGCTCGGCAAACAGAGCGTCCGCAACGTCATGATCGGAGCGAACATGATGGAAGGCGAAGTGATTCTGGACCGTCCCGTATGGGAAGTTCCCTACGATTCCAAAGGCACTCGGTTCCGGGCCAGCCATACCGGCCATATCCGTTATTTCTTCAATCTTTATGATGAGGTGAAAAAGGGCGACCGGGTTTTTCAGGTCCGGGATATCGAAACTCTTGACGTATTGGAAGAAGGCATCGCGGAAAACGACGGCATCCTTTGCGCGGTATCCCATCTGCCGGTCATCAAGCCCGGCGTCATGCCATGCAGCGTTCCAAAAGCAAACCTGCTGGCGAAGTCCGGAGTCCTGCTCGAAAAATTACCAAAGGATTTCTTTAACCAATAAACTGAACATGGAGGCCCCCGCGATGAAGCAGTACCGGAAATTCACACTTATTGAACTCCTTATCGTGATTGCGATTATAGCTATTTTAGCGGCCATGCTGCTCCCGGCATTGAACAGCGCCCGCGAAAAAGCCCGCAGCAGTCATTGCCTTTCCAATTTGCGACAGCTCGGTTCCGCTTATTTCTTTTATCTGGACGACAACAACAACCGCAATTTCTTTTTTGACAACGACAGTTGGTCCAGATACTGGTTCCGGATAATGGCCCAACAAGGCTACATTGCCGGAACCAATATCACCACCGTACCCCAAGGCATCGATACGGATGATGTTTGCGCCAACCCCAGCGGCATATTGAACTGTCCGAGTGAAGCCGGCCCGAAAAACAAGTTGTTCCGCGGGTCACATTATGCCATCAACACTTCGCAATTGGCATTGATTGATACTTCAACCGGCAAAATCAGCGCAAAATGCTGGATCGACAGCCCCCGGGCCGATTCGGCGGCATCCTCCATCGGGCTTTTCGGAGACAACGGCGCCAACAACTTACCCACCGCCGGCTCGGCAGGCAGCTTTGATCATCTGGCCAAGAATCAGGGATTCCGCCACAACGGCAATAATCAATGGAACGTATCATATCTGGACGGGCACGCGGGGCCAATCAATCTCCAAGGGGCCCCCCGCGATGCGGAAAATTTATTCTTCTATTCCCGTGCGTTATGGCGCAACGGCAAACGAATTTAATCCGATTCATCATTTTAACAACAGGAGATCCTACATATGTTTAAAGAATTGATTATCCTCACCTTGAGCGCCGCTTCCCTGACCGCCGCCACGGCACAGAACAGTCTGAAAATCACCTCGGTCGATCAGTTGGCGACCGGCAGGCAAAATGTCAAGGTCGAAGCCACCGCCGAGCCGCAGGTTTTCCGTGTCAACGGCGCAAGCTCGCTGTATTCGAAAGATTCCATCGCCATCGATCCGGCGAAGAGATACCGTCTGTCGGGAAAATTCCGCAATGCCACTCCGGACAAAGCCCTGAGAATATCATTCGGCGTCAACGGCATGGACGAACGGAAGCGCCCCATTTCCGGCGGTTCGGTAGACGCCGTCCCGGGGACCGAAACCGAACTGGCTGCCGATTTCAAGGGCGGCGATACCGTACTCAAAGTAAAAGACGCCTCCGAATGGAAAAAAGGCCGGATTCCGGTTTTCAAAGTCGACGCCTCCGGCAAGCTCGCCGATCTGCCCAACCTGAACACCGAATACATCACCATCAAAGATATCGCGATCAATGCAGACAACCAGTACGACGTGACGATGAGCAGTCCGTTAAAGCAGAGCTATCCCGCCGGGACTTCCGTCCGTCAGCATGAATCCGGTCAATGGTTCCACTTTCCCGCCCTGAATGTTCCGTTAAGCGGCGACTGGCAGGAATTTGAATTTGTGTTCAACGGCGAATCCGCCTCCGGTTCCGAATCCGGCAAATGGCGCAAAAACACCAAATCCGCCGGGATTGCCGCCTACATCAATCCGGGACAAGTCAAAGACGGCGTCACGGAGCTCAAAGACCTCGGCCTGGAGGAAGTACAATAATGAAACGGCTTGCGGGAATTCTGGGGTGCCTCATGGCGCTGAGCGCCTTTGGAACGGAATTTTTCGTGGCGCCCCACGGCAGCAATTCAAACAAGGGAACCTCGCCGGAACAGCCCTACAAAACCCTGAAGCGCGCCGCCGACGTCATGAAACCCGGCGACACCATGACCCTGCTCCCCGGCGAATACCATCAGAGCCTGGAATGGAATTTCGACGGCGGCGACGCCGTCACCACCATCCGGGCGGCAATTCCCGGCAGCGTGGTCCTGCGCGGCGATGTGGACGCCCCGGAATTCACGCCATCCTCCCTCTCGCCCCGGGTCTGGCAATGCCATTTCCCGCAACTCCCGCAGGCGGTGAACGAACGCGACACCCTGCTTATTTACGCCCGGATGCCGTCCATAGCGGAACTTGAGTTCACCCCCGCAAGCTGGTTTTACGATGAAACAACCAAACTGCTTTATGTCCATACCGGCGATTCGGCGCCGCCCGCCCGCCACTACCTGACCGTCTCCGTCCTGCCCCGGCACGGAATCATGATTCAGGGAAGTTCACAGGTCCGCAACATCGCCATCGAGGGCCTGACGCTGACGGGATTCAACGCCGGTTCGCCCGGCGGCCAGCCCGGACACAACGCCAAATGGGGAATTTACCTGACTTCGCCCCGGAACTGCACCGTCCGCAATGTCACGACGTTCCTGAACGGCAGCGGCATCGGGTTCAGCCGCGGTTCTTCCGACAGCGCCATTGAGAACTGCCGCAGCTATGCCAATCATTCACCGTTCTTCGGTTCAGGCGGCAATATCATCGTGCTCACACCCTCCGAAAAAACCGCAATCCGCAACTGCATCGCGTTCGATTCCCCGCTCTCCGGCATCCGTTTTTACGGCGGCGACCCGGCGCAGCATTGTATTTTCGAAGACAACATCGCATTTGACAACGGCTACGGCGACCTGTGGATGAAATACCCCAGCGACACCACCACCGCCCGCCGCTGCGTAGCCGGCCAAGCCCTCTATGCGCGGTTGATCGAAAACAGCCTGTTCGATTACGGCGATACCGGCTATTTCGGCGCTGCCCGGAACAGTATCATCCGTCCGCGCGAAAAAGACTTCGACGAAATCCGCGAATTCGCCGACCCGTGGAACCACGACTACCGTCCCCAGGCGAATTCGCCATACCGCGACCGCGCCCCTGCCCTGTTCTCCGACGCCGTCTATTATATCAAGGACGGCGGCAACAATCAGCAGGACGGCAATTCGGTGAAAACCGCCTGGGCCTCGCTGGACGGCAAGCTGAAAGACGGCGCGACCTTTTATCTGCTCCCCGGCAGTCGTCAATCCGGCCTGACACTGAGCAATTTGAAAAACGTCACCATCCGCGGCCGCGGACCGTTCCCGGTGAAATTGAACGGCGGCATCACGCTCGAAAACTGCGAGAACATCACGCTGGAAAGGCTCGAATTCACCGCCTTGAACGTCACCGGTTCCCGGCAAATCGCCGTCAATCAATGCGCAGTCGCCGAAGCAACTGCCTTGAACCGGACGGCGGACTATCGCCTGACGCATTGCGTCCTGAACGGCGTCCGGCTCGACGGCTCAAACGGCGGCGTGATCGCCGCAAATATCTTCGCAGCGGGAAGCATCGCCACCAACGCCTCCTCCTGCTGGTCCGACTACAACAGCTATACGCAAAACGTACCGAAGGCCGAACCGCACTCCTTCGCCGCCAGCCCGGAGTTCGGCAAGCAGATGACGCTGCAGGACAGCGACCGGTTCGACGGACGGAACATCGATGGCATGCCGGTCGGCCCCTATCGCCGCCAGCCGTGGGGCGCGCCGCTGCAATTGGATGGTCCCGAACTGCTTTCGAGCACCGCGACCACAGCCAACATCGAATTTGCCGCCAACTATCCGGTGGCAGGCACGATTTCCTATGGCAAAACCGCCGACTGCAAGGAAAAATATCCGTTCCGTCCGCAATCTCCCTTTCAGACGCTCAGCTTGAGCGGGCTCGAACCGGACAGCGACTATTATTACTTCATCAAGGCCGCGGCTTCGGCTCCGCAACATTTTTCAAACCGGGAGCTGGCGGCAGGACTGACCAACCCGGAACGCACCGTCCAAACCGAAGTCCGCAGCTTCCGTACCCCGGCGCAGGACGCCGCCCCCCGGACTTACTATGTTTCCGAAAACGGCAGCAACACCGCCCCCGGCACCAAGTCCGAACCGTGGCGCACCATCAGCCACGCCGTCACCGTCGCGACGGCAGGCGACACGGTGCTGGTTCATGGCGGAACCTACCGGGAATCGGTACGGCTCCGGGCCACCGGAGACGCCGGGCGCCCGTTGAAAATCGCCGCCGTTCCCGGTGAAAAACCGTGGCTGGACGGCAATGTCCGCCAGCTCAATTTCGCCTTTTCTGCCCTTAATAAAAACGATATCGAGCTGGACGGCTTTTATTTCCGTGAAATCCGTCAAAGCGAGGGTCTCGGCACCGCCGGAATCATTCTGGTCAATTCCAACCACATCACCGTCAACCGTTGTTTTTATGACGGGCGCTCGCAGGGGTACACGCCGTATTTTATCCGGGCCGTAAACTGCGCCGACCTGACGCTGTCCAACAGTTTCAGCACCCGCGCGTTCCACGGCATGAGCTTCACCTCCTGCCCGAACCTGCTGATCCGCAACTGCGTTTTCTACATCAACCAGATCAACAGTTGTTCGATCAACAATAAACCGGGCGAAAAAGCCACCCTCCGCAACAACATCTGGGTGGATAACACCCTCCAGAAAGTGTCGAATCCGCTCATCAACCTGACCGACGCGGCGGTACTGGAGGAATCCGACAACTGCTTCCTCCTTCGCGTCCCGGAAAACGAAAGAACCATATTCGGCTATAACCGTTTCAACGGCAGGAACCTTCCCGCCTCCGACAAAGGCGAAGTGTTGGACCGCCAGTGGCGGCGCCAGGGGCGATTCGGCTCGGAAATGGCGACTTACGACGATTTTCTCAAACGCGCCGGGCGCAAAGGCAGCGCAATCTTCATCGATCCCGGCTTCAAAGCTCTGCCGAATTTTATCCGGTTCAAGTCGCTGGCGGACTGGGAACAGAATTATGCCAAACACTCCGCCGCTCATAACCAGGAAGAATACCATCGGCGGAACGACAATTACCTGCCGCTTGATTTCTCCGACTTCCAGGCCACCGCCCCGGAATTGCTCCGGCGCAACATCGGACTGGAACCGGCGCTTTTTCGCTGACCAACCTTGCACCGGGCCGCGCCCTGCGGCCCGTTTTTCCCGCATACTCTACCACCGCAGTATCTCCATGCCCGGTATCTCGCTTGCTATCAATAACCTAAAGAAACGGCGAAATATTCTACTCTATTGGTTGTATTTAAACATTGCCATTGTATATTAATCATCCGGCAAAAACAGTTGTCATCATTAAATTCAATCTTATAGAGGAGTTCCGTGGAAAGCATGACGGACCTGTATCAGAAAATCACAGACCTTCGCCGCAAACATCAGGCGGTCATCCTGGCACACAATTACGTGGACGGTGAAGTCCAGGACATCGCCGATTTCGTCGGGGATTCATTGGAATTGAGCATCAAAGCCCGCGACCTTCAGGCGCCGGTCATCGTTTTCTGCGGCGTTTCGTTTATGGCGGAAACCGCCAAAGTGCTGTCGCCGGGCTCCATCGTCCTGCATCCGGTCCCGCAGGCGGGCTGTCCCATGGCGGATATGGCCGACGCGGCGGAGGTCGAAGCCTACCGTAAAGCCCATCCCGATACCGTCATCGTGGCCTACGTCAACACCACCGCCGCCACCAAAGCCCACGTGGATATCTGCTGTACCTCCGCCAACGCGGAAAAAATATTGAATTCGATCCCGGCGGACAAAGAAGTCATGTTCCTGCCCGACCAGAACCTGGCGGCGAACGTCAGCGCCAACCTCGGCCGCAAAGTTCACCTCTGGCCGGGCTACTGCCCCACCCATAACCGCGTCCAGCCCGAAACCATCAGCCGCCTGCGCGCCGAACATCCCGACGCACTCCTGCTGGTTCATCCGGAATGCACCCCCGCCGTCGTCGCGCTGGCGGATCAGGCGTTGAGCACCGGAGGCATGTTGCGTTTTGTCCGCCAATCGGATCACCGCCGGTTCCTGATCGGCACCGAACACGGCATCATTCACCGTATGAGAAAGGAAAACCCGGAAAAGGAATTCATCCCGGTGGCTCCGCTCATCCATTGTCCGAATATGAAAAAAATCACCGTCGAAAGCATTGCCGACGCGCTGGAATATCTTTCTCCCCGGGTGGAACTCTCCCCCGAGCTGATCGAACGCGCCCGGCTGCCCATCGAAAGGATGCTCGCATTATGAAAATCGCCGCAGGTCTTTCCGGCGGGGTGGATTCGTCCGTCGCCGCCGCTCTGTTGAAACAGGCCGGACACGAAGTGACCGGCATCACCATGAAAATCTGGCAGTCCGGCCGCTATCAGGGCGGAACCCGCGACGCCTGTTTCGGCCCCGGCGAAGAAGACGATATCGCAAACGCCGCCGCCGTCTGCCGGTTGCTCGACATCCCTTATCACGTGTTCGACTGCGCCGAGGCCTACGAAAAAGCGGTCATCGACTATTTCCGCGCCGAATATCTGGCGGGGCGCACCCCGAACCCCTGCGTTCGCTGCAACAGTTTGATGAAGTTCGGCGTATTGCCCAACCTGGCCCGCAAATCCGGACTGGTTTTCGACCGTTTCGCCACCGGACACTATGTCCGCTCCGCCGTGGAAAACGGGCGCTGCGTCATCCGCACCGCGCGGGATATCGCCAAGGACCAGTCTTATTTCCTCTACCGCCTGACCCAGAAACAACTGGCTGAACTCTATTTTCCGCTGGGCGACCTGACCAAAACCGAGGTCCGCCGCCTGGCCGAAGAATTCGGGCTCTCCGTATCGAACAAACCCGACAGCCAGGATTTTTACTCCGGCGACCACCGCGAACTTCTGCTCACGCCGGACCGCCCCGGCAACATCGTTTCCACGGACGGCAAAATTCTCGGCACGCACCGGGGCTTCTGGCATTATACCATCGGCCAGCGGCGCGGGCTGGGCATCGCGGCCAAAGAGATTCTTTATGTCACCGCACTGAACCCCTGCCGCAACGAAGTCGTGGTCGGCCCGGTACAGGAAACCCGCCATACGCAACTGCTGGTACGGGACTGCAACTGGGTTTCCATCGCCGAACCGGCAGCCTCATTCAAGGCGGAAGTCAAAATCCGCTCGGCATCCATGCCCGTGAAAGCTGAAATCACTCCGGATGCCACTGGACAATGGAAAGTGTTTTTCGCCGATGGCGTCACCTCCGCCGCCGCCGGTCAGTCGGCGGTATTCTACGACGGCGAACTCCTGCTGGGGGGCGGAATCATCGAATCGGTCCAATAAGCAACGGGAACGGTCCGCAGCTGATTTCACGGTGCCGGGCCAGATTTGAAAACAACATTTTATGGAATACATTGTAACCTTTTAACTCAGTTTCAAACTCAGGAATCACAACGACATGACGCTGCTGCATCCGCTAATCGAAAACGCCTACCGGGTCCTGAACGGCGAAGAACTCACCGAAGCCGAAGCAATGGCTCTGGTGGAACAGATCCACGGGACCGACATCCCGGACCTGATTTCGCTGGCCAATAAAGTCCGCAACAAATTCGCCGGAGAGATCATCGCCTGCTCCATCATCAACGCCAAATCCGGGCATTGCAACCAGAACTGCCGTTTCTGCGCCCAGGCCCAGGCCCACAATACCGAAATCGAAACCTACGACCTGCTGGACCGGGAGGAAATTCTTTCTTCCGCACAGGAAATTTATGACGCCGGCGTCCGCATTTACGGCATCGTCACCAGCGGCTATGGTTATAAAAACACCGAAAACGCGGAATTCAAACGGATTCTGGAAGCCATGGATGAACTTCATGAACGCTTCCCCGGCCTGAAAATCTGCGCCTCCCTCGGGATTCTGTCCGATGAAACCGCCAAGGCCCTGATGGACCACCATCTTTACCGCTACAACATGAACCTGCAAACCAATCCGGAACGCTACAGCGAACTGATTTCGCGCCAGCATACGATCGAAGAAAAGATCGACACCATCCGTTACCTGCAGAAATACGGCGCCACCATCTGCTGCGGCGGTATTTTCGGGCTGGGCGAAACCTGGCGCGACCGTATCCGCATGGCGGTCGCCGTCCGTGAACTGGGCGTGGACGGCAGTCCGTTGAACATCCTGCTGCCGATTCCGGGAACCCCGCTGGAAAACGAAAAACTGATGACCCCGGCGGACGCCGCCAAGGCCTTTGCCATTTTCCGGCTGGTGAATCCGAAGATCATGCTTAAATTCGCCGCCGGGCGCGAAACCACCATGAAAGATTTTCAGGGATTGCTCATGCTCGCCGGTATGAACAGCATGATCACCGGGGGCTACCTTACCACCCGCGGACGCAGCGTGGAGGAAGACCGGAATCTGATTGACAACCTGAATCTCTTTGCCGACTGACGGCGGAAAAGAACAATCCATGAAAATTTCAGCCAGAGCCAGATACGGGTTGCGGATTTTATTGGATCTGGCCCTGCATGGCAACAACGCCCCGCGTTCGATCAGGGATATCGCCAAATCTCAACAGATTTCGGAGAAATTCATCAGCCGGTTGGTCGTGGAACTGCGCCGGGCGGGCTTTATCCGTTCGATCCGGGGAACCCAGGGCGGGCTGCAACTGGCCCGCTTCCCGCACCTTATCACCCTGCTCGACATCGTGGAAACGATGGACGGCCCGGTCAGCCTGTTGAACTGCATCACCAGTCCGCAAGTCTGCCCGCGCCAACAGCATTGCGTGGTCACCGGCGTCTGGGGCGAGGTCAATCAGGCATTGATTGATACCTTGTCCTCGATTACCCTGGCGGATGTCCTGACGCGTTGTCCGTCGGAACAAGACACGGCGGTCCTTGATTATTGCATCTGATCAAAACCGGAATATTCCGGAGGACGGTCAGGATGCAAGACATCCGTTCGCACCGGGCGCGGCCGAATGCCGGCACCCACGCAGCGGCGAAACACTGCCCGCTCGCAGAGCGGAACTTCCATTTCGCCCTCGCGGGCGACCCGCGCAGTCCGCGCGCCGGACTGCGTGCGGCAACGTGCCGCCGCAAAAGATTCCTTAAAAAACAATTTCTAAAATAGCCGGATGGGGGTATTGACAAATCTCCGGAACAGGATTATAATATAATTGTGCAATCGATTACGCAGGATATTGACAAATGATTCAAAAACCTAAAAATACACGCGTCACCGGCGCCGTTATCGCCGAACATCTCGGCATAACCCCGGCTACGGTCAGCCGCGCGTTGGCCGGAAATCCGCGAATATCGACCACCATGCAAAAGAAAGTGCGCGATACCGCCAGAGAGCTGGGCTACATCTCCAACGCCACCGCACGCACACTGGTCAAAGGTCACAGCAATACCATTGGTATCCTCTCCGGCGGGCTGCATGTCGAACGGGTGGCGATGGAATTGATCGCGCTGGACGCCGAGTTGCGCAAGCAGGGATTTTTGCCGCTCCTCCTCTATACCCGCAGCGAACGGGAAAGCATTGTGGAAGGCGCGAAAAAGCTGATCGAGCGCGGCGTGGACGGACTGGTGATTATCGGATGCACTTCCGGCGCCCTTGACGAACTGTGTTATCAGTCGCTGACCAAGCTGTTGCCGACTGTTTTTGTCGATACTCCGCTGGCGGGGCATCATGTCAATATGATCATCAACGACTATATGAATGCCTACCGGGAAGCCGCCGATATCCTGATCCGGGAAAACCGCACCCACGTCCATGCCCTGGTCAAACAGAATATGGACATCGCTCCCCCGGGGTTGCATGACCCGCGATTCGACGGGATTATTTCGATTCTGGAGCGGATGAATTGCCGGAATTACCTTCACCTCCAGTCATCGCCGGGGCCGGCGGTCCTGCATGATTTGTCCGGTCTGCGGCAGGAATATATCAACCGTATCGAGCATATCCTGAAAACCGACCCGAAATGCGACGCCATCGTCTGCAACGACGACGACCTTGCCCTCTGTATCCTGGGGCTCCTGCAGGAACGTCAAAAACGAGTTCCCGACGATATCGCCATCCTCGGCTTCAGCAATATCCAGCTCGGCAATCTCTCGACGCCCCAGCTTTCAACCATTGCCCACCAGCCCTTGCTGGTAGCGAAAAAGACCATTGAACGTCTGCTGGAACTGATCACCCGCCCGGATTCGGAACCGGTCAAAATTTATGTGCCGGGCAAACTAGTCAACCGTCAAACTTTACATAGAACACCAAATCAATAGAATCTCAGGAGGCCCATCGATGAAAAGAAAAAAAGAAACATTATTCACACTCATTGAATTGCTTGTCGTTATAGCGATCATCGCCATATTGGCGGCGATGCTGCTGCCGGCGTTGAACAAAGCCCGCGCCCGCGCCCATTTGAGCAATTGTTCCAGTAATTTAAAACAAATCGGAACGGGATTCGCCCTTTACGCCACGGATTACGACGGTTACCTGCCATTTGAAACATCCGTATGGAATCGAACGGCCTGCCGCTATTATGTCAAAAGCAGCAGTATTTATCGAACCATCGGAGCCCTGGCCGGTTCCGACTATATCACCCCAGTCATCATGTCCTGCCCCGGCGATCCGTTCGATAAAGAATATTATAAGACTTTGAAAATCGCGACATCGTCTTTTTATTCCGGATACAGCATGCGCAATAACAACGGTTCCATGGGGGCAAAGCCTGCTTTGCGACTTCAGGACAAGGGCAGCCAAAGCGCCATTGTCGCGGACAATCTTTCTCAAGTCAATTATCTCTCTACAATTCCGACATCGCGCCTGCGCCTGGACAATAGCGGCAATCCATTCAGTGCCTGGCATTACGATTCCTACAATGTCCTGTTTTTTGACGGTCACATGCAGAATTTCGCCTATCATCACGACATGCTTGGCAGCAGTGGAAATTCCGCCGCCTATTCCGGTTATCCCGCCGCGTTCTGGAATTACATCGGCGCTCAAACCAATGAGACATTATAAAAATGAAGGAATCCGTCATGAGAAAATCCTCTCTCCTGTGTTATATCGTGCTGATTGCCCTGTTTGGGGTATTCCCCACGGCAAATGCGTTCGAGTTGATCAAGGACAACCGTCTCCGGCTTGACGGCATCGTTCTATCCGCCTCCCCCACTCCGTCCGAGAAACGAGCGGCGGAAGAACTTGCCCGTTATCTGGGAAAATCCGCCAATGCCAAAATACCCGTAATCACCGAAAAACCAAACCTGCCCAAAGGTAAATATATTTATGCAGGCGCGTGCGAGGCCGGCAAAGAAGTGGGCATCAATCCGGATGAATTTTCATACAATCACGGACAAATCACCGTCAAGGGCGATGCCGTTTATATCATCGGCAAGGACGATAACGGCAATTATAACAGCAATAACACCAGCACCGGAACGCTGTTCGCCGCTTATGAATTTCTGGAAAACTTCCTCGGCGTCCGCTGGCTGTGGCCCGGTGAACTCGGCGAAGTGGTTCCATCTCATGAAAATCTGGAAATCACCGACACCGTCCTGGCGGTAACGCCCAAGGTGCAATCAAGCCTCTGGCGTACTACAACCGGCATGAAATCGGGGTGGCGCAATCTGAAAAACCAGCAGAAATTTGCCCAGGAACAGATGGAATGGCTGAAGCGGCACCGGTTCAGTTGCGACACCGGTTTTCAGCTCGGCCATGCTTTTACGGATTATTATCAGCGTTACAGCAAGGAACACCCGGAGTTCTTCAGTCTGCTGCCGGATGGGACCCGGCGCCCGAATCCCTATTCATGGAGCAAAGGCAACCCGAAATTCGTCAGTATGTGCGTCAGCAATCCCGAGCTTGTCCGAACCGTCGTCGACAACTGGAAATCCGGCAATCCGCGGCAGAAAATCATCAATCTCAATGAGAACGACACCGCCGGCGAATGCACCTGCCCCGCCTGTCTGGCCGCGGATAATTCCCCCGAACCCCCGGAAGTTCGGCTGGCCCGGGCAAAAGAAAAATTCGACCGGAAAGATGGCAAATGGTTCACCGAACTCGGTTCGCTCTCCGACCGCTACAGCCGGTTTTATCTGGACGTGCAGAAAGAAGCCGATAAAATTGATCCCACCCACCGGATCATGGGGCTGATCTATACGAATTTCAACAAGCCGCCGAGCGATAAGATCAAACTGAACGACCGCATTACCCTGCGGTTCTGCCCGCCTTACATGTATCCGTGGACCGAACAGAAAATCCAGGATTACAAAAATGCGTTCAGCGGCTGGGCCGGAACGGGAGCCAAATTGATGTTCCGTCCGAATTTCACGCATGACGGCAGCTATTTTCCGGTTCAATATCAGGATGTGTTCTATGACCTGTATACGTTTTCCGCCCCCGACATGATCGCGGTGGACATGGACAGCCTGACCGGGCATTACGCCGTACAGGGGCTGGTCAATTATGTCATCGCCACCCTGAACCACGACCGGGATACCCCGCTGGACACGCTGAAAGACACATTTTTCTCGGCTTTCGGCGCCGCCAAGCCGTTCATAAAGGAATATTTCGATTACCTGACCGAAGTCAGCATGAATTCGCCGTTCGATCCGAACGACACCAAAACCCCGGAGGGCGGCAGTCTTTATCTGGACCTGTTCACGGTGGCGGACAGTCTGTTCACGCCGCAGGTCATGGACAAATGCCGCGCCCTGCTGGAACAGGCGGCCAACGCCCCCGGCCTTGACCCGACCGCCGTCAAACGGGTTGAATTCCTGAAAAACGGCCTGAAAAACGTGGAATTGACCATGGCCGCCCAGGTGGAATTCCGCAAACACCGCCAAGGTGCTCCGATCGACTCTTTCGCCAAATCCGTGCAGAAACTGGATCAGTTCAGGGCCTCGATCGAAGACAGCAACGCCTTTAACATGGGTAATATCCGCATGCTGGAGGACCGCCGCTGGCCGTCACGCGCCAGACTGTACCTGACGGGCACGAACCGGACGGAACTGACCGACTGGAAAATCCTGTTCGATCCCCAGAACGTCGGGCTGAAGGAAAAATGGTACCTCCCCACTTTCGACTTTTCCAAAGCCGAGTCCATTAAGACCAATCCGCAGGCCCGTAACGAAATGGACGCCATCCGGAAAGAACGTTTCGACGCCAAAGCCGCCGGAACCGTTTGGTACTACAATCGGCTCGACAAGATCAAAGCAGATAAAGGCAACATGCAATTGTTGTTTTACGCCATCGACGGCAACGCCCGGATTTTCCTGAACGGCAAGCAGATTTTCGCCCGCAGCATTGCAGGCGACCGGTATTTCTGGAAGGACCCGCTCCTGATTGATATCCCGACGGACCTGTTGAAGCCGCGGGACAACTTGCTGGTCATCCGAACAGACCGGGATACCGCGCGCTCGGGCATCTGGCAGCCGGTCCATATCCTTTACAGTGAATAACCCTGAACAGCAACGGAAGACCTATGAAAAAACGACTTACCTTGATTTTATGCGCCGTTTTCTCCATGCTGGCGCTGTCCGCCCTTGAACTGGTCAAAGACGGCAAACTCCAGATGAACGGCATTGTGATCCGCCAAAATCCGACTCCGTCCGAATCGAAAGCCGCGGAAGAACTGGCGTATCATCTGAAAAAATCCACCGGAACTGAAATCCCAGTCCTCACGGAAAAAGAAAACCTGCCGCAAGGTCCATACATTTATCTGGGCGATTGTGCCGGAAACCGCGAAGTTGTCCAGCAAATTCCTTACAATCAGGGTTTGATCGTCATTCGGGATGGCAATATCCACATTGCCGGCAAGGATGACGACCGCGACTACCGCGCCAACAACACCAGTACCGGAACATTGTTCGCCGCCTATGAATTTCTGGAAAAATTCCTCGGCGTCCGCTGGCTATGGCCCGGCGAACCGGGCGAAGTCATTCCCGTCCACCGGAACCTGACTATTGACGGCCTCCGGCTGGAAGTGAAGCCCAAAGTACAATCAAGCCTGTGGCGCAACGTCAGCGGCCTGAACTCCGGCTGGACGGATGACGCCAACCGCCGGAAATTCTATGATGACCAGAGCAACTGGCTGAAGCGGCATCGGTTCAGTTGCGACACCAGCTTCCAGCTCGGCCACGCCTTTCAGGACTACTACAAGCGGTACGGCAAGGATCACCCGGAATATTTCAGCATGCTGCCGGACGGCGTCCGCGGTTCCAATCCGTATTGCTGGAGCAAAGGCGATCCAAACTTCATCAGCATGTGCGTGACCAGCCCGGGGCTCGTCCAAGCCATCGTGGACAACTGGAAGTCCGGCAAGCCGCGGCGCAAGATCATCAACCTGAACGAAAACGACACCGCCGGTGAATGCGTCTGTCCCGACTGCCTCGCCGCCGACAATTCCCCGGAAGCCCCCGAAGCAAGGCTGGCCCGGGCAAAGAAAAAATTCGACGCGAAAGACGGCACCTGGTTCGATGAACTCGGTTCGCTTTCCGACCGTTACTGCAAATTTTATCTGGACGTACAGAAAGAAGCCGATAAAGTCGATCCGAATCATCGGCTCATGGGGCTGATCTACACCAATTTCAGCCGCCCGCCCAGTGAAAAAATCAAACTGAACGACCGCATCATCCTGCGGTTCTGCCCGCCGTACATGTATCCGTGGACCGCCGACAAAGTCCGGGAATACAAGGAGATTTTCAGCGGCTGGGCCAAAACAGGCGCACAACTGATGTTCCGTCCGAATTTCACACTCGACGGCAATTACTTCCCGGTACAGTATCAGGATGTGTTTTACGAATTGTACATGTTTTCCACGCCGAACATGGTGGCGGTGGACATGGACAGCCTGACCGGGCACTATGCCGCTCAAGGACTGGTCAACTATGTCATCGCCACCCTAAATCACGACCGGGAAACGTCGCTGGACGGCCTGAAAGACACGTTTTTCTCGGCTTTCGGCGCGGGCAAGCCTTTCGTCAAAGAATACTTCGACTATCTCACGCAGGTTTCCATGAACGCCGAATTCGATCTTCCCGGCGGGCGGCTGCCGGAGGGCGGCATCCTCTATCTGGAATTCTACAAAGTGGCCGATAGCGTATTCACCCCGGCAGTCATGGCGAAATGCCGGGCGCTGCTGGATGCGGCGGCGGATGCCTCCGCTCTTGATCCGATTGCCGCCGGGCGCGTTGAATTCCTGAAAAACGGCCTGAAAAATGTGGAACTGACCATGGCGGCGCAGGCCGAATACCGCAAACATCGGGCGGGCGCCCCGATCGACGCATTCGCCAAAGCCGTGCGGGAACTGGACAAATTCAGGGAATCCATCGAAAATACCAACGCATTGAACATGGGCCATATCCGGGCGTTGGAAGACCGCCACTGGCCCCTGCGTCAGAGCCTGCGCCTGATCGGTACGGATACCGTGGAATTGAACGGCTGGAAAATATTGTTCGACCCGAACAATACCGGGCTGAAAGAGAAATGGCATCTTCCCGCATTCGATATTTCCAATGCGCGCGACATCAACACCAACTCCCATTGGGCCCAACAGCCCATCGGACAGGAATGGGAAAAACAACACGGCATCGGCTATCTCGGGACCGCATGGTATTTCAATAAATTGAACAATATCAACGTCGGGGACAAGAAAAATGCGCAGATGCTGTTTCAGGCCGTGGACGGCACCGCCACGATTTACCTGAACGGGCAGGAAATTCACCACCGCCCCTATCCTTACAAGGGTAATTCCTATTCATGGAAAGAACCGTTTACCATCGAGATTCCGTCCGGGCTGCTGAAACCGGACAACAATTTCCTGGCAATCCGGGTGGAGAAGCACAAAGGACTCGGCGGCATCTGGCGCCCGGTCAATATCATATACACGGAATAGTAATCAGAAGAGGAATTCATGAGCAAATTTGAGAGAATCGGCGATCAGCTTTTATTCGACGGTCAACCGTTCCGGATTTTTTCCGGGGCGATGCATTACTTCCGGGTCCACCCGGAACTATGGCGCGACCGTATGGTGAAAATGAAAGCCATGGGCCTGAATACACTGGAAACCTACGTCGCCTGGAATCTGCATGAACCGCGCCCCGGCGAATTCAATTTCTCCGGTTTCGCCGATATCGAGCGTTTCATCGAAACCGCGGGCGAGCTGGGCTTCAAGGTCATTGTGCGCCCCGGCCCGTATATCTGCGCGGAATGGGATTTCGGCGGGTTTCCGGCGTGGTTGTCGGTCATTCCGGGCATCCGGCTGCGCTGCGTGAACAAGCCTTACCTTGATGCCGTCCGGCGTTTCTTCGGGGAACTCCTGCCGCGTATCGCCAAACACACCTGCGAATCCGGCGGCCCCGTCATCGCCGTACAGGTGGAAAACGAATACGGCAGTTACGGCAATGACCACAAATATCTGCGCATTCTTTCCGACATGACCAGAGAATTCCTGCCGGAAACCTTCCAGTTGACCTCCGACGGCCCCCGCAACCTGCCGTTCAACGGCGGCACCCTCCCCGGCGTGTGGGCTACCGCCAACTTCGGCAGTTACGCTCCGGTTGCTTTCGCCAAGGTCCGCGAGCTCCGTCCGAATTCCCCTCTGATGTGCTGTGAGTTCTGGAACGGCTGGTTCGACCACTGGACGGAGGAGCATCATACGCGCTCGGCGGAAGAGGGCTCGGAAGCCCTGCGCCAGATTCTTGAACTGGACGGTCACGTCAATTTTTACATGGCGCACGGCGGCACGAACTTCGGGTTTTTCAACGGAGCCAACCGCCCCGCCGTCAAAAACTACCAGCCGACCATCACCAGTTACGACGACGACGCTCCCATCAACGAAAGCGGCGACATCACCGAAAAATTCCTCCAGTTCCGTTCTCTGCTGACCGAGTTCGGCGCCGTGCCGGGCGAGCTCCCGCTCCCGGCGAAGAAAACGGCATATGGCGAAGTAAAGTTAACCCGCCGCGCCCCTCTGCTCGAAAACCTTGACCGGCTCTCCGTGCGCCATACCTCGCCGCAGCCGCTCTGCATGGAACAGCTCGGGCAGAATTTCGGGTTCATCTTTTACCGGACGCACTTGCAGGGACCGGTGGAAAGCGCCGTGCTGACGGTTCAGGAACCGCGCGACCGCGCCCAGGTATTCATCGACGGCAAAGAGGCGGCGGTCCTGTACTGCAATGACGAAAAACATGAAATTCCAGTCCAGATTCCGCCGGAAGGACTGTTATTGGAAATTCTGGTGGAAAATCTCGGCCGTACCAATTACGGCCCGTTTCTGGAAGACAGCCTGAAAGGAATCACCGTCGGCGTCCGCCTCGACAACCAGTTCCAGTTCGACTGGGAAATCTACCCGCTCCCGCTGGAAGACCTTGACGATCTGCAATACTCCGCCGTCGAAACCATCGAGCAGACGGGTCCTGTTTTCTATCAAGGAGAATTCACGGTCGATGAACCCGCCGACACGTTCCTGAAAGTTCATGGCACGAAAGGCGTCTGCTGGCTCAACGGTTTCAACCTGGGGCGTTACTGGGAAGTCGGCCCGCAGGACACGCTGTACATCCCGGCACCGTTGTTGAAAACCGGAATCAACCGGCTCGAAATATTGGAACTCCACCACCTGAAATCACCGGCGGCGGAGCTCACGGATACTCCGGTACTGGCCAGGAAATTTTAAATCAGGCCAGTTTCCCCAGCCAATAATCAATGCGTTTCCGAACCGTACTGAACCCGGTGGCCCCCGGAATTTCACGCTTGCGGATGCTTTCCGCCGGATCGAACAGCGTCAGAAATTCCGGGGTCGCTTCCGGAATGCTGATCCGCATTTCATCGAGAGCCAGTTCATTCAGTGCCTTTTTATGGTCGCGGCACCATTTCACCAGCCCGCCCACCTTGTGGTGCGCCGTGCGGAAAGGCACCTGAAGTTTCACCAGTTCATCCGCCAGGTCGGTCGCCATCAGGGCGGGGTCGGAGGCCGCTTCGAGCATCCGCCCGGCATTGATTTTCATCGTGCCGATCATCGGCGGAAATACTTTCAAAATCTTGACCACGGTGTCGATCGCATCGAAAACCGGTTCCTTGTCTTCCTGTAAATCCCGGTTGTAGGTCAACGGCAGCCCTTTGCACAGGGTCAGGAGCGTCATCAGATCGCCGTAAATCCGGGCGGTTTTGCCGCGCGAGAGTTCGGCCACGTCGGGGTTTTTCTTCTGCGGCATCAGGCTGGAACCGGTGGTAAAGGCATCATCCAGTTCGACAAAGCCGAATTCCTGCGAACACCACAGGATCAGGTCCTCCGACAGCCGCGACACGTGCATCGCAAAAATCGACAGCGCACTCAACAGTTCAATCGCAAAATCCCGGTCCGCCACCGCATCCATGCTGTTCGCAGTAACCGCGTCGAAACCAAGCTGCTCACGGACGAATTCCCGGTCAATCGGCAGCGTAGTCCCGGCGATAGCTCCGGAACCGAGCGGCATGACGTTCAGGCGACGGCGGCAGTCCTCAAGCCTGCCGAGGTCGCGCTCGAACATTTCCACATAAGCCAGCAGGTGGTGCGCGTACAGCACCGGCTGGGCGTGCTGCAAATGGGTGAATCCGGGCATAATCGCCGTCGGTTCGGCTTCGCATTGGGAAACCAGAGCACGCTGAAAATCGCGAACCATGCCGGAGATCCGGGTGATTTCGTCGCGCAAATACAGCCGGACGTCCAGCGCCACCTGATCGTTACGGCTCCGGGCGGTGTGAACGCGTGCGCCCTCCGCGCCGATCGCTTCCGTCAGGGCGCTTTCGATGTGCATGTGGATATCTTCGAGTTCGGGAGAGAACTTGAAATGCCCGGCGTCGATGCTTTTTTCGATCTGCCCCAGGCCGTCGCTGATGGCTTCGGCGGTTTTCGCGGGGATGATTCCCTGCCGGGCCAGCATCGCCGCATGCGCTTTGCTCCCCATGATATCATATTTATAAAGCCGTTTGTCAAACGATACCGATTCCGAAAAATCCTGCATGTCTTTATCGGTGCCGCTGCCGAATCTGCCGCCCCACATTGCCATAATTGCCATCCTTGGTTTTGCTTGTAGTCAAATTTTCCATTTACGGTAAAATACCGCTGTTTCGTGCATTTTTCAACTTTCCATTTGCAATTATGCCGTTCAGCCCTTAATTTATGGAAACAAATACGGAAATTTGACGATGAACAGGTTATTATCAATCCTCGGCTGCGGCCTCTTTCTAATGCTCTGCGGCTGTTTTGCCTCGAAAAAACCGGCGGAAGTCTATCAGGAAACCAGCCGCAACCGCCCTCCACAGCTGACCCGCGACTACATGGTCAAAAACAATGACCTCCGCGGCTGGCAGGACACCGGCGACGACATCATGCGCCGGACCGCGTTCCGCATGCTCCAGAACAGCCCGGAACACCGTCAGCTCTCCGCCCGGCAGGGGCTGACCGACCGTGACCCGGTCATCCGCCGTTCCGCCGTCTATTCCCTTTATGAAATCGCCGGAGAAAAGGCCCTGCCCGAAATCACCAGGCTCGGACAAGACCCCGATTTCAACGTCCGTTACATGGTGGCCGTCTGCGCCGCGGCGCTGGCCAAGAAGAACAGCGCCGAAGCCCTGCTCTACCTGGAGAACACCGCCAGAATCGACAGCGACGTCCGAATCCGCCAATTCGCCAGCCGCGCCCTTTGGCCGTACCACCGCGAAACCAAACTGCTCCGCGACATCCTGCCCGAAGGGCGCCCTGTCGAAAAAATCAAAACCATCGCCCTCCCCCTGAAAAACTGGAAATTCCAGCTTGATCCCAGCCTGACCGGGCATCTCGAAAAATGGCAGAGCGCCACGCTCGATGACAGCGGCTGGAACCAGATCGACATGGGTTACTGGGAGGAACAGGGTTTCGACGAATACAACGGCATCGCCTGGTACCGCATCCGTTTCAACATGCCCGAAATCCTGAATTGTTCCGCCGTGCAGTTGAATTTCGACGGCGTCGAGGACAGCGCCTGGGTCTGGCTGAACAACGAGTATCTCGGCCAGCAGAACCTCGGCAAAGCCGGCGCCGGAACGCCGTTTCAACTCGACGCCACCCGGGAAATCCGTTGGGGACAGGAAAATATTCTGGTCGTTCGGATTTCCAACAGCTACGGCAACGGCGGCATTTTCAAGCCGCTGACGGTTGAACTCTACCAATAATGATACCGTCCTCAACCGCGCATTCTTTTGACACGGCAAGACGCCTGAAAAGCAAAAAGAAACAGGAGCGGAAAGCAAAAACTCCCCGCTCCTGAATGATGGTCGGTATCTGAACCTTACCGGTACAGCGAACCGAACGACTGGCAGGCGCGGTAATCCGCCCCTTCGATATCCATGCCGAACGCATTCCATGCGGCCGGGCGGTAAACCTGTTCCTCCGGCACGTTATGCATGCAGACCGGAATCCGCAGCATCGAGGCAAGCGTAATCAGGTCCGCCCCGATATGCCCGTAGGAAAACGCTCCGTGGTTGGCGCCCCATTTCGCCATCACCGAATAAACATCGGCGAAGCAGCCCTTGCCGGTCAGGCGCGGCACGAACCATGTGGTCGGCCAGCCCGGATCGGTGCGCAGGTCGATTTTCTCATATACCTTGGAAGGCAGTTCGCAGGTCCAGCCTTCGGCGATCTGCAGGACGGGGCCAAGCCCGTGCACCAGATTGATGCGGCTCATCGTGACCGGCATCGCGCCCACCGTCAGGAACTTGGAGGAGAAGCCGCCGCCGCGGAAATAACCGGTATTGGCCGGAACCCAGCGGGTGGCGTCCAGGCAATCTTGGGCTTCGCGTTCGGAAATATCCCAGAACGATTTCATGGCGGGTTTGCCGCCGACCTTCTGGCATCCGGTGGCGTCCATGGTGGTGGCGCCGGAGTTGATCAGGTGAATGAAGCCATTTTCCGCCAGCCCGGTCAATTTATGCCCGGTCACGCGCTTCACGGCGGCGGGACTCCAGTACGTGCGGACGTCGGAAAATCCCTGCGCGGTATTGGTCAACAGATTGCCGAACAACATCGCCACGCCGTTCAGTGAATCGTTCTCCGTCGCCATGACATACGGAGCGCGAATGCCGTTCCAGTCAAACGAGGAGTTCAACACGGTTTCCATGAAGTCGCCGTTTGGCAGGTAATCGGTCCACTGGCGCTGTCCCTGGAACCCGGCGGCAATGGCGTTATGGCCGAGGGTTTCTTCGGGAAATTCCGCAGCCAGCGCAGGATTTCCAGTCATCAGGTCGCGACAGATCATCGCCATCTTGACACTGAATTCCCAGTCGCGTTCTTTTTCGGCGGCGGTCTTTTTGACGGTATTGTAATCGGCGCCTTCCTTGCAGTTGGCGCGGGTCCATTTCAGGGCGCGGGCATATTCCTTTTTATCATAGATTCCGCCCTCGATTCGGCGGAGGATTTCCACTTCATCCACCGATTCGCAGCGCATGCCGAGATATTTCTCGAAAAATTCGGGATTCACGATCGAACCGGCGATCCCCATCGACACGCTGCCGATCGACAGGTACGATTTGCCGCGCATGGTACCGGCGGCCACGGCGGCGCGGGCGAAGCGCAAAATCTTCTCCGCCACATCGTCCGGAACGGCGGTGTCGGAGGCATCCTGAACGTCGCGTCCGTAAATTCCGAACGCCGGCAACCCTTTCTGCGCATGAGCGGCCAGAACCGCCGCCAGATACACCGCGCCGGGGCGCTCGGTGCCGTTGAAACCCCAGACCGCTTTCAGGGTCATCGGGTCCATGTCCATCGTTTCGGAACCGTAACACCAACAGGGGGTAACGGTCAGCGTGGCGCAGACGTTTTCGCGGGCGAACTGGTCGGCGCAGGCGGCGGATTCGGCCACGCGCCCGATGGTGGAGCCGGCGATCACGCACCGGACCGGCGTACCGTCCAGATAGCGGAGCTTGCCGCTGATCAGTTCGGCGGCGGCTTTGGCCATGTTCATGGTTTGGACTTCCAGCGATTCGCGCACGCCGCGGCAGCGGCCGTCAATGGTGGGGCGAATACCGATTGCAGGCATGGAACCACGATAACGGGAAACAGCATTTTTTTTGTTTGAAGCAGCCATGACAACACTCCTTGATCATTACATTTTCCGGGGGCTTCATCATTAATATATACACAGCCGAATCCGATACAAGGAAATGAATTAAGGAAAGTTTTGTGTGAATCACACATGGCATGAAGAATTCAAACTTCCGTCCGCCGCCATCCTGTATTTACAATACTATTGCAGATATTCCTCGCCGTGCGCACGCAACAACCCCGCTAAGGTGTTGCCGTCCCGCCGGGCAATGGCGTCGATGATCCGCCGATGCTCGGCATCCACTTCGTGCCTGGGATGCCCCGGCTGTCCCGATCCGCTCTGGAGCCGCTGCTGGAAAAAATTCACCAGCAGCGGAATCAATCCGTTGATAATGGTGTTCCCGGCAATCCGGAGCATGGCGCTGTGAAGTTCGATTTCCAGCTTGAGCCGTTTGTCAAGCTCCACGGTTTCTTCGAGGCGGGCGTTGATGGCTTCAAGTTCCCGGACCCGTTCCGGGGTCGCCCGGGCGGCGATCAACGAAGCCGCGCCGCATTCGAGCACGATCCGGGCCTCGGCCAGCTCGCGCATCGAGTCCTCGTTCGCCGCGATAAAAGGCAGGTATCCACGATATGGATTTTCAGGCGCCAGCCGGGCGATGAAGGTCCCGATTTTCGGCTTCGAACCGATGATTCCGAGCGTGCGGTAGTGGCGCAACGCCTCGCGGAGAATGTTACGGCTGATCCCCAACGCATCCGCCAATTCCATTTCCGGCGGCAGGGAATCCCCCTCCTGCAGTTTATTGGTCACGATATAATTCTTGATCGCCTCGATCGCCTGTTCGAGAGTGGTTTTTCTGCGAATTTTTTCGAATTTCACGGGTTCCTCCGATTGACATTTTCCTGTCTTGTAGTATTGTACTACCATTAACCCGAAATGTCAAATTTTATTTCAGGAAAAAAGCCATGAAAACTCAACGCCGCAGCCGTATGCTGGACAAAATGCGTTCCGGCAAACCCGTCCTAAGTTTCAAACTCAACACCTCCTGCCATCGCCCCGTCGAAATCGCCGCCTATGCCGGTTATGACGCCGTCTGGCTCTGCCGCGAACACACGCCCTGCGACTGGAGCCGCCTCGAAGCCCAGATCCTTGCGGCCAACGCCCATGATGTTGATTCCATCATCCGCGTAAGCAAGGGCAGCTACAGCGATTACATCGTGCCGCTGGAGGCCAACGCCACCGGCATCATGGTCCCCCACCTGATGAGCCTGGCCGAAGCCAAATCCATCGTCCGCCAGACCCGTTTCCACCCGGTGGGGCTCCGCCCGTGGGACGGCGGCAATGCCGACGGCATGTACTGCCGCCTCACCGATTCCGAATATTTCGAGTTGGCAAATCACAACCGTATGGTCATCGTCCAGATCGAAGACAAGGAAGCGCTGGATGAACTGGATGAAATCTGCGCGCTGGACGGAATCGACATCATCTTTTTCGGCCCCGGCGACTTTTCCCAGTCCATCGGGCACCCGGGCGACTTCGCCCATCCGGAAATCCACCGGGTCCGCCGCCTGATTGCCGAAACCGCCCGCAAACACGGCAAATTTGCCGGTACGGTCAGCGGTCCCGGTACATTGAAAGAATATCTGGATATGGGTTATATGTATTTGAATTGCGGGGCCGACGTCCACGCCTTGAACGGCTATTGCGACAACATCACCGCCGCCTTCGCCGCCCTGCAATAATCCCTGTCTGATAACAACAGCCGCCTCCGCAAAAAAAAAATGCCGGTATCGGAAGCGCGGGGGTGGCTGCAACTGCTTTTGAAGGGGGGGGTGGGAGATGGGCGAGCCGCAACCTTAACGAATCCGATACCGGACAAGGGAGAGGGAGGGAAAACAATTTTTATCAAACAACCAGAACTTTGATTCTGTCGGTTTAGACCCTGCCCTATAATGAAAGTTCCATCTTTTTTAATATTTCTCGAAAAAAACTTCACCAATCTGGACAAAACCCCGTCCCGGTGATATCTTATACGGATATTTCAGTTTCATCGGGAAAGCAGAACATGTCCAGAATCGATTTACCACCCCGCCAACTCGGCATCGCCAAGGCACACATCGTGCTGTCCTGCTGTTTCGGCGCCCTGTCGAGCGGACTGATCAACGACAGCCCGATCATCATGATCATGGCCGAAAAAATGAACGCGGGCCCTGCCCTTTCCCTCGTCACCACCGCCCTGATTCCGCTGGCTTACGCCGCCATGCTGCTGCCGATGGGCTTCCTGTCCGCCAAAATGGGCTACCGGAAAACCATTCTGGGGTCCACCATGCTGGCGTTCGGCGCCATGCTGCTGATCACGTTTTCGCCGTGGGGCGGCGACTCCGGGCCGCTGGTCATGCTGACCGGGATTTTCCTGTACGGGATTTTCCTGTCCGCGTACAACGCCGCCTGGTTTCCCTTTCTCGACAACATTCTGCCGAAGCACCAGCGGCACAGCTTTTTCGGTTATATGCGCTTTGCCTGGCAGGGGTTCAGCGTGCTGTTCATTTTCCTCTGCGGGTTGCTGATCGGCAAATCGCCGTCCATGTTCGCGCTTCAGGCCGTGGCCCTGATCGCCGCACTGGGGTTGATCGGGCGTATATTCCATGTCTGGCAGGTTCCACAGCCGTCCGAAAAACCGGAGCCGGTCAAATTTCTCCCCGGCCTCAGCGACGCCATCGGCAACAAAGCGCTGTCCGGCTATTCGGTCTACCTCTGCTTTCTTTATTTATTCTGTTTCTCCACCCAGCCGCTGGCGTTCATCTATATAAAAAACGGACTGAATATTGCGGCCAACATGGTCGTCATCGTTTCGGCGGTGGCGCTGGCCGGGTCCATCCTCGGATTTCTGGCTTCGGGGCTGCTCATCAATCGCCTGAAGCTCCGTCCGGTCATGGTCAGCTGTCACATCGTGTTCATCTTCATCAATCTCTGCATGTTCGGCATCAGCGGGTCTTCGCTGTTCCATATTTCGTTGATCACGCTGCTGCTGTTCATCAACGCATTCATGCTGTCGCTGGTTTCGATCACCACCACCAGCGAAATGCTGAGCCTGTCCACACCGTGGAACCGCGCCATGAGTATGGCTTATTGCGGTTCGTTTTATTCCCTGGGCAGCGGCGGAGCGCGTTTGCTCTCCTCGCTGATCCTCGGCTCGGGGATGCTGGCTCCGGCGTGGTCCCTCGGCGGCCGGGCGATCACCGACTACCAGACCTTGTTTCTGTTCAACGGCTGTGCCCTGATTTTCGCCTGCCTGCTGCTGGTGCTCGTACCGGCTGTTTTTCCCGGGGGAAGCTACCGCTACACGATCTCCCCGGACGAACGATAGGAACAAATCCGGGTTCTTTCTCAATATTTCTCCGGGAGTTTCGAAAAATTGAATTGCAAGTTCGTAATCCTGTGATACATTATGATTTTAAAAATTTCAATAAAAACATATGTGGAGCCCCAGTAAATGAGCGAAAATAACGAAACCGCCGTAGTCGGAGCCGAAGAAGTCTCCAGTGAGGATATTTTTCAGCAGCGCGTCCGCAAAGTGGCCGAATTTCAGTCCGAAGGCATCAATCCTTTCGGCGGCCGCTTCGACAACGCCGCTCCGATCAGCGAACTCCGCGCCGGCTACCGGCCGGACGATGAAACACCTCAGCCCGCGACCCTGGCCGGACGCCTGACCGGTATCCGCAACATGGGCGGGTCTATCTTTGCAGACCTGAAAGACAGCTCCGGCAAAATGCAGTTGTTCATCAACAAGAAAGTCCTCAGCGAAGAAAACTTCAAGCTTTTCCGCCGTATCGACATCGGCGACATCATCGGCGTCCGTGGCGAACGGTTCATCACCAAAATGGGTGAACTGACCGTCAAAGTCGTGGAATTCGAGCTGTTGAGCAAATCCCTGCGCCCGCTCCCCGAAAAATTCCACGGTCTGACCAACATCGAACAGCGCTACCGCCAGCGCTATCTGGACCTGATCACCAACGACGAAAGCAAACAGGTTTTGCTGCAGCGCTTCCAGATCATCCGCGAAATCCGTAATTTCATGGAGTCCAAGGGCTTCATCGAAGTGGAAACGCCGATGATCCAGCCGATCCCCGGCGGCGCGGCGGCCGAACCGTTCAAGACCTATTACGAAGCGCTGAGCAGCGAAATGTACATGCGGATCGCCCCGGAACTGTACCTGAAGAAACTGCTCGTCGGCGGATTCGAAAAAATCTATGAGATGAACCGTAACTTCCGCAACGAAGGCATGGACCGCAAGCACAATCCGGAGTTCACCTCCATGGAAATCTATCAGGCTTACGGCGACTGCCGGACCATGATGGAACTGATTGAAGAACTGGTCACCACCGTGGCGATGAAGGTCTTCGGCAAGCTCCAGTTCGAACACGCCAGCGGCACCATCGACCTGACCCGCCCCTGGAAGCGCGTGGAATACCGGGAATTGGTCAAGGAATGCGCCGGCGCGGACTGGTTTGAGCTGTCGTTCGCCGAACAAGTGGCCAAGGCCAAATCAATGGGCCTCGCCGTCGAAGAATCCATGCCGGCATTTGAAGTCACCAACGAAGTTTACGACAAATTGATCGAAGGCAAACTGATCCAGCCGACGTTCGTCACCCGCCTGCCCAAAGAGATGGTTCCGCTGGCGAAAGGCTGTTCGGATGACCCGGCGCTGGTCGATGTCTACGAACTGGTGGTCAACGGACAGGAACTCTGCCCGGGCTATTCGGAGTTGAATGATCCGATTGTCCAGCGCCAACGCTTCATGGACCAGTTCGAGCGCGAGAAAAAAGAAGGCGACGACGTCGCCGGAAAAATCGACGAAGACTTCCTGACATCCCTGGAATTCGGCATGCCGCCCGCCGGCGGGCTCGGCATCGGCATCGACCGCCTGGCAATGCTGCTGACCGGCGCGGAATCGATCCGCGACGTGATTCTGTTTCCGCAGATGAAGCTGAAAAAATAATCCGCGACGGGTTGCGAAGCTTCCATGCCGTCTTGATAAGGCACGGTTGGTTTGTGATTTGCCCCCCATACGCGGTATGCGTTAAAACCGGAAAGAACTCTCCAAGGATTCTTTCCGGTTCTTCTTTTCCTTTCCAAATCGATTTGCATTGCCGGAAATCCGTTGTAGATTAACCGTCAGAGAAGAAATTGACGTTTTAGTGAGTTCTGTGTATTTTACCCAGACAGCGCTCCCGGCACCCTTAATGCAAGGAGGAAAGGCTTATGGATATCCTGCTCTACTGCAATCTGGTTCTGTTACTGGTCCTGTATTGTCGTTTCGAACCTGGCAACAAGCTGAAATACCCGATTGCCAGCCTGATTGCGATTGGCGGCATTCTGGCCCTGCTGGTTCAATTCGGGGCGTTGTCGATCTCGCTGAAGTTTTTCGACGGCATCTATTTTCTCTGCGCGGGGATCATGGTCATTCTGCTGCTTCGAAAAACCTGGGGGAATCTTCCGGCGCCACCGCCGAAGCAAGACTAGAATATATGTTTTTTTCGGTCCATCCATTGACAAAGCATCCAAATGAAGTTACAATAAGACAGGCGGCAACGGCTCATCGCCATAAAACGAAAGGAATATTCCAATGTTGATAAACGTGACAGGTGACGGCAAGGGAAAATCCACCAGTGCATTCGGAACAGTGGTTCGAGCGCTCGGCTGGGGATGGCAGGTAACCCTGCTTCAGTTCGTTAAAGGCGAACTGGAGACGGGCGAAGTTCGCTTTTTCCGGAATCTGAGACAGGATAACTTTGTATTCGAACAACTTGGCGCAGGGTTGAGCTGGCACCCCGGCAACCACAAGGAACTGGCTCAGTCCGGCTGGCTCAAAGCCATGAAACTGCTGCATGACCCGAACCTGCAACTGCTGGTGCTGGATGAACTCAACATCGCGCTGCACCTCGGTTATCTGGACATGGACGAAGTCGTCAATGCCCTGGCGCACCGCCGCAAAGATCTGCATGTCATGGTTACTGGCCGGTATGCCCACGAAAAATTGCTGGCCATCTCGGACCTGATATCCGATATCCATGCACTCAAGCATCCGTTTGAACAGGGAGAGGAAGCCCAGAAAGGAATTGACTACTAAGCGCCGCAGGTCATTTCTCCGGCAATAGCCAAGATTGCCCGACGGGTTGCGTATTCTGTTTTTATTATTGAAAATCTGTTCCCGAATATTACCAAACCATTTGATTTTTTATTTTCATGCTGTTATTTTATGACGGCTCAACATTCAACAGCGAAGGAGAAAGTTATGATGAAACGTTTTTTATTGATGTCATTTTTGTTTGCCATGAGCACCACCCTGTTTGCAGCGGAAGCCAACTGGCTTACGAGTTTCCAGAAAGCCAAGGAAGTAGCCGCCAAGGAGAATAAACCGATTTTCATGCTGTTCACCGGCTCCACCTGGTGCCCTCCCTGCAAGACGCTGGGGAAAAATCTGTTCTCCCAAAAAGAATTCATTGAATATGCGAACGAAAAACTGGTGCTTCTGGAAGTCGACTTCCCGGACCACGCCGCCATCGAGGAATGGAACAAAAACAAACGCTTTCCCGCCCGCGTCAAAATGTCCGGCGCCCAGTTCATGCAGAATACGGAACTCGCCACTCAGTTCAAAGTGGAAGGATTCCCCACCATTCTCCTGCTGGACAAAGAGGGCAAAGTTATCGGCAATTCCGATTACAGCGAATTCGCCCAGGCCAAAACTCCGGCCAACTATTTGAAAGTGCTGGACAAGAAACTCGAGAAAAAGTAACCGATCCATATTGAAACTCCTGCTCCCGCCAGTTCCATCCTGCGGGAGCGTTTCGCCGAACCCGAACGACTGAAAGGCTTTACTCAATACTATGATTAAACGCATCCTGACCGCAATGATATTGCCGGGCGTGCTGGCGATTGCCGGACATGTTTTCGGCGGCGAACCGTTTGCCTGGAAAACATCCTATACCGAAGATACCGTTTTGATAGAGGTCGCGATTTCGGCAAACCACTATCTGTATGCGGACACCACCCGCGTCAGGGTCACCGCCGACAATGAAACGCTTACCCCGATTTCAGCTCCGACGCCTCAGGTTTATGACGACGAATTCATGGGCGAGACCCCCATCTATCCGTCCGGCACCGCCATATGGAAATTCCCCAAAGCCGCCGGCAGCAAAATCATCATCAATTACAGCGGCTGCCGCAAAACCGTCGGGGACATATCCGGAATGTGTTTTATGCCGGGACGCCTGGAATTTCTCTTTACCGGCGATGGTTTTACCGACGTCAATCAGCCTGTGCCAACGGTTTCCACCGGGGACTTTCCGCTGGACTTGCTCAAGGAGTTCAAAACCGACCGGACCGCCGCCGGTTATATGGACAGCAAAAAATTCCTGGAATTCCTGCGTGCGGAAACGGCCCCTGCCATTTTTGCGGATAAAAGCCTGTTCGTCATCATCCTGTTGATTCTCCTCGGCGGCCTGGGCCTGAACCTGACCCCCTGCGTACTGCCGATGATCCCGATCAACCTCGCCATCATCGGCGCAGGCACTGAAAACCGGCGACAGGGTTTCACCCGCGGACTGGCTTACGGCGTCGGCATCGCGCTGGCCTACGGCGTTTTGGGGTTGTTCGTCATCCTGACCGGGGCACGATTCGGAGCCCTGAACTCCTCAGCATGGTTCAACTTCGCTATCGCTGCGGTGTTTATTGTCTTATCATTGGCCATGTTCGACATCATCAACATTGATTTTTCGCGTTTCAGCGCCTCGGTGAAAACCGACCGGATGAAATCCGGCAAATTGCTCACGGCTCTGGTCATGGGCATGATCGCGGCACTGCTGGCGGGCGCCTGTGTGGCCCCGGTAGTGATTGCCGTACTGCTCTTTGCCGCCAATTACTACGCTCAGGGCTACTGGCTCGCCCTGCTGTTGCCGTTCCTGCTCGGGATCGGCATGGCCCTCCCCTGGCCTCTGGCGGGCGCCGGACTGGGCGTTTTGCCGAAGCCGGGGCGCTGGATGGTGCGGATCAAACAATTTTTCGGTGTGATTATTGTATTGGCCGGACTATGGTATGCCTGGCTCGGTTATTCGCTGTTGCCGTTGAAGTCCGAATCATCGGGCACGCCGGAGGCGGAAGTCGTGAAATTGACGGATGCCCTGCGCGAAAGCAAAGCGACCGGCAAACCGGTGCTGATCGATTTCTGGGCCACCTGGTGCAAAAACTGTCTGGTCATGAACAGCGGCACCTTCAAAGACCCCGAAGTGCTTAAAGAACTGGAAAATTATATCGTTGTCAAATTCCAGGCGGAAAATATGAGCCATCCGCTGGTCAAGGAATCCCTGGATTATTTTCAGGCGAACGGTCTGCCTTACTTTGCGGTTCTAAGCAAACGCTGATATTGATCCGTTTTCACAAACGCCGCCTTCCGGCCCCGGTCACCCAAAGAACTTAAGCTCAAAAGCTTCGGCATACTTACCGGGACCGGGGCAGCGACCGGCGACCTCCCGGTTCAAACCGAGGATGCGTTCATCGAAACCGATTCCGCGTTGATTCTGGTTGCGTTGCTGCTGGGATTGATGGAAGCGGAGTAATTCGCCTTTCCAGGAAGCGGCGGCCTCGTCAAAATAGGTATAGAGATCCTCGCGCATATCGACGGTTTTCGGGTCCCGGTTCAATATCACCGCCATCGACTTCTTACGGACGCCGCAAAGCCTGGTCATATAAGCATACATCAACTGGTGGTCATGGTTCAGGTCGTTCCCGTGGGGCATGACAATGACATCCGGCTGCGTTTTCAGGAAAAAATTCATGACCCGGACAAAATTGTCGGTCGTATCCATGACTTTCCCCTCCTCATTTTCGGACAGGCGCATGAAGTGAATACGGCGCGAGGGCATCCCGAAATAAGCACAACTGAGCGTCTGTTCGCGCTCCCGGGTCAGGGCTTTTTCCTGGCTGAACGGCGGATCGCAAAAGGAATCTTCCACGCCCGAAGCTCCGGATGTGGCGACCGTCAGGTAAATCCTGGCGTTGGCATCGGAAAAATGCTTCAGGGTAACCGCGACCACGTCGAAATCGTCCGGGTGCGGAGCAAACACCCATACACCGAGGTTTGCCGGAATTATGACATCATTGAAAACGGCGGGCAGTTCTTTGGGCAGCCAGATAAACATAACATCACCGAATTAAAATAATAAATTATCGTCATACTTGTTTTGATTGTCCGAGGCGGCGGCAGGCACGGGCTTGGGATTCAATGACGCGTCTTTACGCTCGGAACTCTCATCGAAATCCTCCCATTCGCCGGCGGCGCCGTCATCGCGGGTCAATATTTCGATTTTCTTTTCCAGTTTATCCAGTTTACCCCGGCACAACGAGGTCAACCTGGCGCCTTGCTCAAAACATGCAATCATCTGATCCAAAGGAAGGTTTCCTTCCTCCATTTGGGCGACCAGTTCTTCCAGTTTGGCTAAAGCATCCTCAAAATTCAATTTGGCAAGTTCGGACTTTGCGGTCTTGTCACTCATGATAAAATCTCCGACATCTAAGATACCATACATATAGAATCATTTGAGAGCATTTCAAGCCCGTATCCATAAAAATTAAAAATTTCATCCCCCACGCTGCCGACCAAAGGCATCGCGCAAATAAATGAAATTTTCAAGGAGGTAATTCTCTTTACTGTTGACTTTGTTCGGAATTTATGCTATTATATCCTCCAAAACAAATAAGCGGAATATCCCGAAAACAATTTTACTTCTGAAAGGTGCTTTATGTTTCAAGAAGAGCGAGATGAATTGCAATTTGACTGGTGCATGCTGGGCAATATCGAAGACGGGCGTCCAACTCTCGGCTCGGATACGGCAGTGGCGGTTTACCGGCTGATGCAGTTTACCTTGCGCGACGCACTGATCAAGGAATACGGAGTAGAAGCAGCGGACCGGATATTCTACACCGCGGGCAGGAAAGCAGGGCTTGAGCTTTTCCGCAATAATGCCTCGGATTGCAAAACATTCAATGAATTGGTCCATAAACTCTGTGAATTGTTTCTGACGTTAAAGGTCGGTATTTTCCGGGTGGAAGGAGCCAACCATAAACGAAACGAATACGTCTTTACCGTGGCGGAGGATCTCGACTGTTCCGGGCTCCCGGTCAGCGAAGAAACGGTCTGTACCTACGATGAAGGGCTGATCGCCGGTATCCTTTATGGTTTTACCGGCAAAGAATTCGATGTCCGCGAAATTGACTGCTGGTGCTCCGGCGAGCGTATTTGCCGCTTCGACGTAAAGCCGAAAAAGTGAAATTTCACCGGACAGCCCTGTATTATCTTTCAGAATGCATGCTTTCTTTTCAAAAAATTTTCGTTGTCTGCTTGAAAATTGATTATCGTATACTATATTCGCATAGTGTCGTAGTGGTTTAGACCGGCCAAACGCTGTTTTGCCGTGCCGGAAGTTGATGGGAGCCGGGAGGTCCGGAAGGGATTGCTTTCGGTATATTTTTAAATGATTTTTGATTTAAATGATTTTTTGTTAACAGAAAAATGGGGATCGCATGAAAAAGTTAGCAATGTTAGCTGTTATTGCAATGGTCGCCGGAACATTTTCCGGATGTCATGACGCTAAGAAATATCGTGACGCACGTATTAAAAAAGCTCATGAACACTTTGAAAAGATCAGCGCCAACGTTCCGGAAGATGATCAAATTTTCACTCTCGTCGACTGCGTACAGCTCGCCATTGAACACAACCTCGACTACAAAGTCTACAGCATCCGTTCGAAAATCGCCAACGAACGCGTAACCGCCGAAGTTCTCGGGATGCTCCCCGAACTCAATATTTCCTACGACTTCTCCGGGCGGAACAACGATCCCGGTTCCTCTTCCAAAAGTATCCGCAGCGGCAATATGACCCTTGAGCCCAGCATGAGCAGCGACCGCAACGTCAGCAATTTCAAAATTGAACTAGCGCTGAGCTTGATCGACTTCGGTCTTGCTTATTTGAATGCCACCCAGGCGGAAGATCAGGCCCTGATCACCATTGAACAAAAGCGCCGTGCCGCCCAGAACCTCAAGCTCGAAGTAGCCAGAACATATTTCAAGGTTGCCGCCACACAGGACGCCCGTGACTCCTCTCTGGCTCTGCTGGAAGAATGCAAAGGCATCCACCAGCTCCTCAACCAGCTTGAAGCCAACAAAGAATTTTCTCCTCTCCGCATCCTCGACGAAAGAAAACGTTTCATCCGCCTCCAAAAACAACTCATGGAATATCAGCGCAGTTATGACAACGCCTGTATCGAACTCCGTGCGCTTATGGGCTACATGCCGACCAAAGAAGTCCGCGTCGACACCTCCTTCCTCAAAGATATTCAAGTTCAGAACCTGCCCGATGTCCAGACCCTTGTCAAAGTCGCCCTCGTGGAGCGTCCCGAACTTTACCAGTTGGATATTCAGGCCAACATCGCCCTTAACGAAGCCCGCAAAACCATCCTGACCATGTTGCCGCACGTCCGCATCATCATGGACTATCAGGGCAGCGACAACTCATTCATGTACAATCAAAGCTGGTGGGAACTGGCCGTCCGCGCCGCCTATAACCTGCTGAAACTGCCCCAGCATATCGCCACACTGCGTACACGCAACAGCGAAATCGAAGAACTTGATGCCCGTACGCTGGCCCTGTCCATCGGGGTAATCTCTCAGGTGAATATCGCCTACGCCAACATCAAGGAAGTTCAGGAACGTTATAATCTGGACAACGAATACCATCAGTCCTATCTGAAACACCTGGAAGCCGCCCACAAAGCCTATGCTGCCGGCGGTAACGAATCGAAGCTTGACCTGGCTCGTTATAAACTCGAAACCACCGACACTCAGATTGCCCGTACGATCGCTCTTGGCAACTACTACCTGGCCTATTATCAGCTCCTGAACACGGTGGGCGTTGAAACACTGCAAAGAGATTATATTGATGGCATTATGTCCAAGATTAATTTGGCTGAAGCCAGAGCCGAAGCCAAAACCGCCAAAGAACGCCGCGCCAGCGAAGCCCTCGCCCGCGAGTTTGAAAAGATGTACAATGGTGTTCCGCTGGGCAATAATACCATGCCGGAAGCCCTTCGCAGCCGCGCGGAAGACCTGGTTTCCGACAATCAGAAACAGACCCAGTTATAATCGAGGCATATAGTGAAAGTCAACAAAGAACTTTATGCAGATGGAATTGACCGCATTCATTTTGCGGGGGGAATGGTTCGTTATGATTTCGTCAGCGTGGAACCGACTCAGGCTGAATCAGCTTTCTCGGCCAGCGCCCGTATTGTCATGCCGCCGCAGGGTTTTTTGAATATGTTCAACTCCATGCAGGAGCTTATCAATAAATTGGTGGAAGCCGGAGTTCTTCAGAAGAATACGCCTCCACAGAGTGGCGGCATGCCGATTACCGACGCCGTTATCATTGAAGAAGAAAAGGATGACGTCATCAAGCCGGAAGCCGTTGACACTCCGAAAAAGAAAGCTGCGAAAAAATCAAAAAAGTGACATTCTTTCGAGAATCGACCTTTTAAGTTTCCATCATATCCCCGATTCACCGGTAAATGTGATCGGGGATATTTTTTGATCAAGAATCATCAGCACCTATCGAAGAGTCCGGCTACCGGTCAATTCACTCGATAATACCGCGGGATAAGATTCCTTTTCAACGGTACCGGCACCTTTCAGCGTCAATGCAACAGGGGGGGAAACTCTTAATTTTCTATACGACAACCGGAATTATACCTTATTTTCAATCCTGGGCAATATTAAAGACAGAGATGACTTGGTCCCGATTGCCGCACCGCGAGGGTTGCCGCCTGATGTCTGCCTAGAAATCCAGGAAGAATCTGACTCGTGGGATTTGGATGGATATGCCCACAGTTATTTACTGGTCAGTGAACTGGTCGCTTATAACTGGGATCAGCCGGCAGCTCGCTTCGCTAATGATTTTCCCGAAAATGTTATTCCAAAACTCAAAGCGCTGGCCGGTGATGACCTGACCAGTGTTCGCATTGTCTTCTGGTTCGACAATTAAATGGAGGTCCTCATGCCTAAAGTCAAATCTTACGCCGAAGAGTACACCGTCGCCGCCGAAATCGATTGGCTCTGGAAATATATCCCCGCCAGCAAAACGACCGCCGCGCTGCTCGAGCTCCCGATTACTTTCCGCAATGCCCCTGCGGAGAGCGATCAGGAGCTCGATCCTTTATGGGAGTGCATCCGAGCCAAAGCCTTCAAGGTAGGCTGCGGCACAGAACCTTGCACAAACCGGCTGAAGACCGCTCCGTTTCACGCCTGGCTGGATCGGCAGACCGATGAGTTGATCATCTATTATGGATTCACCGCCAGGGAGCCGGATCGCATCAGTCGCCGACAACGGATTTTAACCAAACGCGGAATCAGGTCCGATTATCCGCTCCTCTGGAGTCAAAGGACCATCCACGATACGGTCGAGGTCGGGATACCGTTACAACACCTTCCAACATGGCAATTGCATTGGTTGCCTTAAAGCAGGCTGGCAGCACTGGTATTGCGTCTATGTGCTGCGCCGTGATCGCTGGGAGCTTGCCAAGTATGCCGAGTGCCAAATCGGTTACACCATCAACTAGCGCAGCGGCAGGCCATGCCGTCTGATCGACCGCGAAAAAGAGTTCGAGCAGTTGCGTCTTGCCGGACTTCCCGCCACCGAATTAATCCCCTTCCAAAAGTTCTGGTCAATGGCTCGACGCCTGCAAACCGGAGCCGCCCATCACCCGCGCACACCAATCGCGCACACCGTGATAAATAATTGAGTTCCCGCTTCTGCACACCGGATTCGATCCATTCTCCGTAAACCTGGCGTCGAGCCATCTTGAACGTGATTGAGTTATATCGACCAGCGTAAACCAATCCTCATTCTATACCAAAACAACAGTCCCCCTGCCCCGCGAAACTGCCACCCTGTTTCATCTGCAATTATTTTTCACGGAAAAAAGCATGATCTCTTATTGACAATTCCAAACCTTGCCTGTATATTAAGTTTAACGCTACACTACAATAGGACGCGAATGAAGAAACCGGAAAAAAAAGCAACGCTGAAAGATGTGGCCCGGGAAGCCGGATTAAGCGTCATGACCGTTTCATACGTGCTGAACGGCAAAAAGCTGAACCACGCCAGCGAAGAAAGCCGCCGTCGGATTCTTGACGCCGCCCGAAAATTGAATTACCGTCCCAATCTGCATGCCCGCCGCCTGGTCACACCCAAAAACAATATTATCGGACTCCTGATCGACAGCCAGGCCCCGGCCTTTTACAAAGACGTTATGTTCGAATTGGAAAAACTCGCCTTCGTCAACGATTTCCGCCTCCAGATCGGGATGATGCACGAGAGCCTTGATTCCATCCGCCATTATATTGACGACTTTCTGGGGTCCGGCGTCAACAATGTCATCTGCCTGTCGCACAACTACCCGGATTTCGGGGCGCAGATTCCGGTCCTGTTCGAGTCTTTCGGCCATGTGGTATTTCTGGAGGAACCGCAGGGGCCGACGCATTTCCCGGTGGTGGCGGCGGATCACTACAGCAATTATTTCAACGCGGTGTCCGAACTTCTCAAGCGCGGCCGACGCCGGATTTTCAGTTGCCGCCGCCATTACCACGACTGCGCATTCAGCGAGAGCAAACGCGGCTTCCTGGCGGCGTACCAGACCGCCGGGATTCCGGGAGCGGAACATTTCTGGCGAATCATGGAAACCAGCATCTGGCATAATCATGAAACCGCCGAACATGAACTGAACAAACTGCTGCCGGAAAAACCGGACGCCCTGATCATTCATGAGGATGAATCGCTGTTCTGGGCATTGCGGGTATTGAAACGCTCCGGCATCCGGGTACCGGAAGATATCGCGCTTTTCAGCGCCAACTTGAGCAATTACGGCAAGGCGGCCACGCCCGGTTTTTCCGGCTTCGACTACAATTCAAGCGAAATGGGACACCGGCTCATGAAACACCTGCTGAATTCATTTGAACAGCAGAATCCGCCATCACCGCCTCCCCGCGAATTGATCCCGGCAACCATTTTATGGCAGGAGTCATGTTGATCCGACCATCTATTTTATAAACCAACTCAATCATGAGGTAATAAATGAGAAGAAAATTCACACTGATAGAGCTTCTAGTAGTTATTGCTATTATTGCAATACTAGCCGCCATGCTGCTCCCCGCCCTGAACAAAGCACGCGAAAAAGCACGTTCTTCCGCCTGTACAAGCAACCTAAAGCAAATCGGTTCAGCAAGTCACATGTACGTGAGCGACAACCAGGATTTCCTGCCTGGACGCGGCATATATCCGGAGAACGTGTACTGGACAAACCGCCTTGGTCCCTATTTGGGATATTCAATGCGCGCCAATACGAGCGGAGAAAGCATTTTCTTTACCGAATTGGCATACCCCGTCTTTCGTTGCGCGTCCATTTCGGACGCCGATGCGTTCTATGATCCGTCCAATTATAATACAACTTCCCGCAGTGTCTGCGGGACCAGCAAATTGGGATACGCCATCAACAACTATGTATCTACCCCCAAAGATTTAGGGACCAGCGGCTTAGTCGGCCGCAAACTCAACCGGGTAAAACGGCCCTCGGAAATCTTTCACCTGTTTGACATGAGGGGCCAGTATATGGCGGCCACCCCCACTACTCCGGACCGGGTGGGATACATCCACAGCGGCTTCATCAATATGCTGCATCTGGCTGGAAACATCAGTTCCTACCGGCCTGTAATTACCGGCACCGGCACGATAAGCAAACAATGGGATCCTGACTTGTAAACGTATTGCCATTTTGCAGAAGCCGCTATGAGGACTGATTTTCCATTCCGATATTTACGGCAATATTTAATCAGCCGAAAAATAAATTAACGACCAATAAGGAGAACGACATATGAAAATTTTTATCGGAGTCATTGCCGTGCTGTTATGCGCCAAAGCCTTTCTGACCGAAGCACTGAACATCGCGCCAGGGCAAACCCGCTTTGCCCCGGGCAGATACGAGGTGAATAAGAATACAACCTTCGATCAGGCGGTTATCTTTGAGGAGGGGGCGGTACTGGATATCGCCGCCGGGGTTACGGTGACCTTTAACGGTGCATTTACAGCCGGCACGGGACAGGTCTTCGCCGGCAAGGGAAAAGTGGCTGGATTGCAGAAATTGACGCCGGAATGGTTCGGCGCAAAAGGCGACGGGACGGTGGATGATACCGCGGCGTTACAAAAAGCGATCAACAGTTTTCCCCCTTATGCGTTTTGGGATGCCGGACCGGAAAAGAAAAGCAACGTTTTACTATTGCGCGGAACCTATCTGGTGACCAAACTCGACGTTGACACCATGTATTTGGATATCATTGCGGAAAATGCCTGGCTGGTCGCGTCTCCAACGGGGAAATATCCGTATCTGATCCGCTTCACGAAAAATTTCAGCTCGGTTAGCGGGCTTAATATTGAAGGCAGCTACAGCTTGGAATATGAAAGCATGGTCCACGTGAACGCCCGGCACTTCCGCGGACACAATATCCGCATCTGGCGCGCCAAGCTGGCCTACCGCTTCGGCAACCCGGAGTGGGCGAATCGCCCTTCAGCGTTAAAGAACATTGAACACGGGGACAGTGAAAATATCTTTTCCAACTGTTCGACGATGTGGTGTGTGCGCGGAATTGAATTGTATGGTTCTGAAACCATTGTGACCTTTAACAACTCTTTGATTTATTCTTATCCCCGAAGTTTGCCGGAAGGCGACTCGCGCAAAAAAGCATGGGAGGCGGAAGAAACGACACTCATACGCAGCATAGGAGCCTATATCTATTTTACCGGCAGTAAACTATGCAATTTCAATCCGCGTTATCCGATTGTCGAAGTGCAGCCGTTGAAAAATAATAACCGCCAATATTACAGCAAGTACGGCGGCGCATTTCTATTTAATTGCCATATGGAAGGAGGCAATTTATTTGCCGCAGTCAATCCCAAACAGATCCCGACCCAGAGTTGGAAAGAGGTGCCGGTCGAACAAAAAACGTCTTCTCTGACCATGATCAGTTGCGGCGGCTATGCTTCCGGGAGATCAATTCCGGTCAATACCGACCCGCTCTTTACCGGCAGCATCATCATAAGCAATTGCAATTTCTATACGGACCCGCTTGGAGGAGAAAATTACAAATTGACGACTTTTGCCCGGCTGGGCAATCCGGCGGCACGGATCAAAATCGATGACATCAGTTTGACCGCCTACAATAAAGGACTCGGGGCGATTATCGGGGGAACACCGCTCTTTACGGACCGGCTGATCTTCAATGCCCATCAAAGCGCCCAAATGATTTCAACCAACGCGACCCGGCTCATCCTGACAGTGCCGGAGGAATCAGCGGACACTCCGCATTTCGCAGCCTGTTACAATCAGAATACCGGAGAATTCACCGTACCCTACGGCGGGTTGGACAACGTGAAAATTGCGGTGGGCGTCCATTTCGCCGATGCCGACTGGGATGATTCATGCCAGGTGGCCATTTTAAAGAATGGCGAGGCTGTTTATATCGGACGCATGGGCGGCGGAATGGGGTCCATCGAAACCACGTTGGCGTGGTTAAAACCGGGAGACGTGCTCAGTGTTGAAGCTCGGGTGAAAAGCGGAGAACGTCAACTTGACCCAAAGAGCTTGTTGAATTTTTTCCGAATCACAGCGAGCCGCTACTGAATAGACAATTGAAATGAAACGGGATGGAAAAAATCTCCATTCCGATATTCGCATGAAATAGCTTGAAAATAATTTCCCCCAGCTTCAAAAAAAAGATATAGCGTTAATATATGAATTTAAATCAAGATCAGAGAGTGAGAAGGTATCTTCCGGCGGTGCGGCTTGTACTGGCGGAAGGCACGGAACGCGCCGAGCGGATGGTCGGCAATGAACTGAAACAAGCTTTCGGCTCGCAGCCGTCCGAACGGATACGGTTCGAAAAGGACGGGTTCGTCGTGCTCGATTTCGGACGCGAAATGCACGGCGGCGTAGCCCTCCTCTGCTCCGTCAACGCCGGCAGGGTGCGCATACGGTTCGGCGAATCCGTTTCCGAAGTCATGGGTCAGCCGGATCAGGACCATTCGATCCACGACGCGGTACTCGAACTCCCCAGAACCGGAACTCTCGAATACGGCCAGACCGGTTTCCGGTTCATCCGGGTGGACGCGCTGGACGAAGTGGAACTGCTGAACATCATCGCGGTCACGCTGGAGCTGGAACCGGAACTGCTCGGCCATTTCGAATCGTCCGACGAGCGTCTGAACCGGATCTGGCATACTGCCGTCGAAACCGTCCGCCTGAACATGCAGAATTATATTTACGACGGTATCAAACGCGACCGCATGGTCTGGATGGGCGATCTGCACCCGGAAGTCAAGGTGATTCTGGCCGCTTACGGCGCGCATCCGATCATCCCCGCCAGCCTGGATTTTGTCCGCGACCACACGCCGCCGGGCGGTTTCTTCAACGAAATCACCAGTTATTCGCTATGGTGGATCATTACTCAACACGATTATCATCAGGCAGGAGGCGATCTGGATTACCTGAAAGAACAGCGCGGCTGCCTGCTGGAACTCCTGCACCGTTTCGCCGGGTTTGTCGGACAGCACGGTTCCGAGCAACTCCCCGGACGGCGTTTTCTGGATTGGCCCAGCAACGACGAACCGCAGGCGGTTCACGCCGGGTTGCAGGGATTGCTATGCTGGGCGTTCCGCTGCGGCGAAGCCCTCTGCCGATATCTGGAGGAGCCCCGAACCGCGGAACTCTGCCGTCAACGCGAGACGCAGTTGCGACGGCATATTCCCGATTGCGGCGAAAACAAGGCGGCGGCGGCAATGCTCACTCTCGGCGGAATCGCCGACCGCGCGGATGTCGTCCTGAAAAATCCGTTGCGGGGCGTCAGCACCTTTTACGGTTATTACATGCTGCAAGCCCAGCCCGCGCCAAACGCACTGGAGCTGATCCGTCGTTACTGGGGCGCGATGCTGGATTACGGCGCGACTTCGTTCTGGGAGGATTTCAGCCTCGACTGGCTCCCGAACGCAGGGCGCATCGACGAACCGCCGGAACCGGGCAAAGCCGACCTCCATGCCGATTTCGGGAATTACTGTTACAAGGGACTGCGCCACAGCCTCTGTCACGGCTGGGCGGCTGGGCCGGCGGCATACCTGAGTGAGAATCTCCTCGGCATCACAGCCCGCGCGCCGGGATACCGTCAGGTAAGCATCGTGTCGAAACCCTGCGATCTGGAGTTCGCGGCGGGAGAATTTCCGACGCCGCAGGGAGTGATCCGGGTCCGCCAGCGGCGGAATCATCCCGTCGAAATCGAGCTTCCGCCCGGCATTGAACTCGTTGAATGAGATCGGGAAACGCCCTTTCCGGGTGGAGACGGAAATTAAGGAAAACCGAAAATATTCGATGTTCCGTTTGACTTTTTCATGCCCGGGAAGTATATTAATTATTCTGATGTGGCCCGTTTTTCAGTGGCCGTTGGAAATTGGTTAAACTTTAAGTCAGGTTATATATGCCGTTATTCAGCAGCGAAAAATATACTACGCTCAAATTGCAGAATGGCAATAAAAGAAAAGAACTTCCGCAGGGTTTGTGGATCAAATGCAAAAAATGCAGCCGCACCCTGTACAAGAAACAAATTGAAGAAAGCCTGAATGTTTGCCCCTATTGTTCGTATCATGACCCCATGACGGCGGACGAGCGGATCAAACTTCTGGCGGACGAGGATTCGTTCAAGGAAATCGATCGCGACCTGATATCGGTTGACCCGTTGAATTTTTTCGATTCAAAAAGTTACAAAGACCGCCTCGACGCCAGTATGAAAAAAACCGGCACCAACGAGGCGATCAAATGCGGAATCGCCACCCTTGAAGGACGTGTTTACGGACTTGGTGTGATGGACTTCCGTTTTATGGGCGCCAGCATGGGTTCGGTAGTGGGTGAAAAGATCACCCGCCTGGCCGAACTGGCCACCGCCCGGCACTGTCCTCTGGTCATTGTTTCGGCCAGCGGGGGGGCGCGCATGCAGGAGGGAATTTTGAGTTTAATGCAGATGCCGAAGACCTGCGGGGCGATACAGCGCCATTCCGCGGCCGGACTGCCTTATATTTCGATTTTGACCAATCCTACATATGGCGGTGTGACCGCCAGTTTCGCCACCGTGGGCGACCTGATTCTTGCCGAACCCGGAGCCATGATCGGCTTCGCCGGTCCGCGGGTTATTCAGGAAACAACCAACTCCAAATTGCCGGAAGGATTCCAGACCGCTGAATTCCTTTTGGAAAAAGGATTGATTGATCGGGTGATTGACAGAAAAAATTTACGGCATGAGCTTGCTCTTTGCCTTGAATATTTCTGCAACTAGTGCTATTGTTATGGAATGGACGGCGTAAAGTGTAATTTTTGGCGCCGCCGGCCCGGACCCTATGCGCTGGTATCGTGCTAATCGAGTCAGATGGGGAACCAAGCAGCTCCGTGCAATGATCCAGGTGCTGTAGGAGTATCTGGCGCCGGCGGCGCCTTTTTTATCAGGAATATTTTGTTATGGAAAGAAAAGACGGCAGACGCCCGGATCAACTCCGCTGGATGAAAGCCACCAGGAATTATCTGACGAACCCCGTGTCTTCCGTATTGATTGAATTCGGCGGCACCAAAGTGGTCTGTTCGATATCGGTCGATCCCAAGGTCCCGAACTGGATGCGGGCTCAGAAAGTTTCCGGCGGCTGGCTTACCTGTGAATACGGCATGCTCCCCGCCTCCACCCGCGACCGCATGCAGCGCGAAGCATCATCCGGCAAACAGGGCGGACGCACCGTCGAAATCCAGCGCCTGATCGGACGCAGCCTCCGTTCGGTGATTGATCTGGAAAAATTCGGACAAAACACCATTTACATCGACTGTGATGTTCTCGATGCCGACGGCGGTACCCGTTGCGCCGGTATTACCGGGGCTTCGCTTGCCCTTCAACTGGCGTTCCGCAACCGTCGATTGCTCAACATGTGCGGCGGCGAGAGCCCGATGCGGGAAAACATTGCGGCCGTCAGCGTGGGCATGATAGACGGCGTCCCGATGCTCGATCTTTGTTACGAAGAAGACTCCCGGGCCGAAGTGGACCTGAACGTGGTCATGACCGAATCCGGTAAATTCGTGGAAATTCAGGGAACCGCCGAGCGCAATCCGTTCAGCCGGGCGCAACTGGACGAAATGCTCGCCCTGGCTGAATCCGGCATCCGCAAAATTTTTGAAATCCAACGCGGCATCATTTACGGCGGCGACAGAGACAAAACCCCGGGCGGCAATCCCCCCGGCGGCGACAAGGACAAGACCCCGAGCGGCGGACACAACAATGTCAAGGCCGAATTGAATTCATTGGGCGATGCGTTCGCCAATCTCAAACTGTAAAGAGGTGGTTCCGGCATGAGTGAATATCAGGTTATAGCACGCAAATGGCGGCCGCAGCGTTTTTCGGATGTGGTGGGTCAGGAACATATCGTTCAAACCTTGAAAAACGCCATCCGCATGCAGAAAACCGCTCACGCCTATCTGTTTGTCGGTCCCCGCGGCGTCGGTAAAACGACCACCGCCCGTATCTTCGCCAAAGCCTTGAACTGCCTGGCGCCGGAGGACGGCGAACCCTGTTGCAAATGCCGTTCCTGTCTCGCTGTAGCCGCCGGCAACAATATCGATGTGATCGAAATCGACGCCGCCAGCCAGAGCAGCGTAAACGACGCCCGCGCCATCCGCGATGAAGCCATGCACGTGCCGGTCAACGGACGCTACAAAGTATATATCATCGACGAAGTCCACATGCTGTCCAAACAGGCGTGGAACGCTCTGCTGAAAATCGTTGAAGAACCGCCCGCTCATATTAAATTTATTTTTGCCACCACCGAAGTCCACATGGTGTTGGGAACCATTATTTCGCGCTGCCAGCGTTTCGACCTGCAGCGGATTCCCAGCCGGGTAATTACAGAACGGCTTGAACAAATCTGCGAAGCGGAAAACGTCAGCATTACCCGCGAAGCCATTCTGGCTATCTCCCGCGCGGCGGACGGCGGCATGCGCGATGCCCAATCGCTGCTGGATCAGATGATCGCATTTTTCAGCGCAACCGACGGTTCCGCCATTACCGAGGAGCAGGTTTTGTCGCTGTTCGGGCTCAGCGGCGTCGGTGAAATCGACAACCTGATTGCCGCCATGTGCGAAAACAGCCGGGGGCGGGTGGTCGAATCCGTTTTCAATCTCGCCTCGCGCGGCAAAAATCTGGAAACCTTATTCAGCGACGTGCTGGGGCGGCTCCGCGGCATCCAGCTCTGTTACCTGATCGAAAACCCGGAACAGATTCTGGAAACCGATAGCGAATCCGTTGCCGAAATGCGCAAAATCTGCCATACGACCAATCCCGAAATCATCCAGATTTTGCTGGAACAGCTATCACCGGTCGGGCGGGCACTCCATGACGCCTTGAACAAACAGGTCTTCCTTGAATCCATTTTTCTGAAAGCGATGCGGGAAGCCCACGCGGTCAAGATCGAACATCTGATCGCGCGTCTGAACCAGCTCCGCGGCGCCGGGGAACTCCGGTTCGTCGAACAGCTTCCGGCTCCCCGGACGCCGGAGAAAATCACCATCGACGCCCCTGCCCCGCCGGTTTCCGTCCCGGCCCCGGCGACCAAACCGGAACCGAAGCCACAACCGGTGCCCGTTATCCCCGAAATTAAAGAAAAAACTCCGGCCGCAATACCCGAGCCGATAGAAATCAGCGAACCGGAACCCGAGATTATTGAACCCACAACGGAACCGGAACCACCGGTTCAGGAACAGCCTCCTGCCCCGCCGGTTTCCATCCCGACCCCTGAACCCACTCCGGAACCGCCGGCAGTTGAACCGCCCGCAGTTCGTAAAACGGCTCCGGACCCGGTGCCGGAAAAAACCAGCGATGCGGAAACCCTCTGGCTGCAGATTATTCAGGAAGCAGCCAACGGCAGTTCAAAGGAATTGATCTCGGCCATGAAGCAATGTCAACCAGTGACCTATGAAAATTCCATTCTTACCCTGATGTTTGAAGGGCAGAACGGTCCCGCCTGGCTGCTGCTTTCCGATAACGCCGGGTTTTTCATGGAGATCATCCAACGCCTCACCGGTGACTGGATGAGCTGTGTGGAACTGAATAATCATTTTGAAGAAACCGACCAATCGCCCCGCCACCGCGAAAGCCTGATGATGAATCAGCAGGCCATGCAGCAGGCGAATGAAAACGAACTTGTCAAAACCATAATCGATCTCTTCGGCGGAAGCGTTGCCGAAATCAAAAAGTAAAAGGGAAAAAATCATATGTTTGGAAATCTTGCCGAAATGGCCGGAATGCTCAAAAAAGCAAAGGAAATCAAGGGCAACATGCAGGCCATGAAAAGCGAAATGGCCAATACCGAAGTTTCCGGCACGGCCGCCGGCGGCAAAGTCATCGCCATCGTCAGCGGCGATTTCACCGTCAGGCGCATCACCATTGATCCGAACCTGGACGAAAGCAACGAAGTGCTGGCTCAGATCGTAACCGCCGCCGTCAACGACGCCATCAACAACACCCGCATTCTCCTCCAGCAAAAAATGAAGGACGTGACCGGCGGGCTCGATATCCCGGACATTTTCTGATGACTCAATATCCGGCTGAACTGAGCGCCCTGATTGAGCTCCTGACCACGCTTCCCGGCATCGGCAAGCGCGGAGCCGAGCGAATCGCGCTCGCCATGCTCAAATGGCAGCCGGAAAAACTCGAATGCCTTGCCGCCCTGATCGGCGGCCTGCCGGAAAATGTGACGTTCTGCCCCGATTGCGGCAATCTGGCGTCCGCCGGCAGCCAATGCCCCGTCTGCCTGAACCCCGGGCGCGACCGTACCGTGATTTGCGTGGTCGAAGAATTCACGCAGATCAACGCCATCGAACGGAGCGCTTTTTACCGCGGGCTGTACCATGTGCTCGGGGGCAAACTTTCGCCGCTCAGCGGCCGCCATGTGGAAAACCTCAATATTGAACTTCTCCTCCAACGAATCGACGCGCTCAATGCCGGGGAAATCATCCTGGCGTTGAGTCCCGACGTCGAAGGGCAGGCCACCGCCGCCTATCTTGGCAACCTGTTGCAGGGACGGGAACTCAAAGTCACCCGCCTTGCCCAGGGGCTTCCAGCCGGCAGCGACATTTCATATGCCGACGCCGCCACCATTGGCGCAGCCCTGAAAGGGCGTCGCGAGTTCTAACTCGTCGATTATGCAAAAGCCCATCTTGGGAACGAAAAACCTTCAGTGCACCAGCGATTTGGAAACCTAATATATACATAACATCCTATATATTAAGGCACTAAAAGCGATAATCCCTCTTCCGAAATAATCCAAGCAAGGCTTTTAAAGACGTGAGCCAATCAGATAAAGGCTGGTGATGACCTTATGATTGCGAACCGGCATTAAATTATTAACGGGCCGTGCCCGATCTTTTCGCCCTGTAAGTCGCATTACCCACGCACCAGACGGCATGGCAACACATGACTTCGAAGGACTTTTGATCTGCTACCGGGAATCGGTATGAAAAATGGTTTTCTTCGTATATTGTCAGCGGGCACCCAAAATGCACCACTAATGGGCACTTGAAAATGCACCACC
>ENA-UOOH01000097-UOOH01000097.1-fermentation-metagenome-genome-assembly--contig:-NODE-97-length-100378-cov-5.484665_pt1 | contig 100378 bp, 72 predicted proteins | sample MGYA00245778_ERZ724025 | MGnify/ENA primary metagenome ERZ724025 (study PRJEB28704, sample SAMN03018313) | fermentation metagenome | biome: anthropogenic terrestrial biome; feature: soil; material... | reverse complement strand
GAAATAAGCAATAAGTTGGGGTATATATTCCGCAAACTGTCAGCCATAAAGGCAAACCGGGGGAAGTTATCCAGGGCAGCATGCATATCGTTCACAGCAAGGATTTCTATCGTTTTTGCTTTGGGCAGCTCTGCTACCTTAACCTTTCGGCTTGTGCTGCAACCCATTAACAAAGAGGTGCCAAGCAGAACAATGGCACATATTATTTTTGGTGTTGTCGGAATTATTTTCATGCTTTTTGTGTTTTTGGTTTTTATATACAAATGATTTCCTTCGCTTAGTTCGCCATCTGGAGCAACGCTGTTGCCATAGGCATCGGTAGCGATGGGTAATCTGCGGGGCAATTTTTTGTTGCGCAGCGCATAGTACCCACGAATCACATCTAAAACAGTAGCTCCGTTGTGCGTTGTTATTTCTTTATCGTTGACAAATAGTTTCATGGTAATGCTTTTGAGCGTTAAGTTTTAAACGAATGGCGTTTGAATACACCTAAAATTTAAAACTGCTGAATTTTGGGTGTGCTTTCAGTGCTGCCGGAATATTTGGCGAGAGTTGGTTGCCGGATAAATCGAACAAAAAGAGTTTTTCGCATTTCGCCAACTCATCAGGAATATTACCCGTAAGCTGGTTTTTATCCAGTCGAAATGTGGATAATTTTGAACAATTTCCTACTTCTGCCGGAATACTTCCTGTGAATGCGTTTTGGCTAAGCGTTAAGCTGCTTAGGTTCCCTGATGCAAATAGTTCGGCAGGGATAGGTCCGGTAAGGCCACAATTGAGAATGGTAAGGCTTTTCAAATTATTCATTCTGGCCACTTTATCGCCGGGTATGGGCCCACCTGTATTGCAAATAGCGCGTACATTCACGTGTTCAAGATTTGTCATATCCCATATCCATTCGGGGAATTTGGCATCGGCTTGTGTTATTTCTCCTATAAATCCACCACTGTAATCTATAACAAGCGTTTTTAGTTTATTTAGTTTTCCAATACATGCCGGCACTTCCCCCTTGGGCGGGTGATGTGTGTTTAAAGTAAGCTCCTCAAGCGCAGTCAATTGACAAATGCTTTCGGGGATTTTTCCTTCAAACCCATCAATACTTAAAATTTGTAATTTTTTTAATTCCGAAAAATTTTCCGGAATTTTGCCATCAAACCCGCTGATATAAAGTGTTTTCAGATTTGTCAGTGTCGAAATGTTTGGAAACTCGGGTCTTCCATGTGTTGCGTCAGTAGATGCGTTTAGGGCTAAGATTTTCAGTTTTGTTAATTTCCCAATTTCTGATGGAATTACATTAGGGATATCGAATTCTCTCGAATTAATATACAGTTGTTCCAGTTCTGTAAGTCCGCCTATTTCCGCCGGAATCAATCCGCGGACACCACCACCTTGAATTCGCAGGGAAATTACCCTTCCTGAATCATTGGTTATTACATTTTCCCATTCTCCAATCGGTTTATCGCTCAACCAATTTTTTCCTCGTGAACCTTCCCACTCAGGCCCATTCATCGTTTCGTAGATTTTCACTAAAATTTCCTGGTCGGTCAATTGCTTTGGGGCAGAACCGCTGCAACCAATGATTGCTATGATTGCAAACAGGCATAGCATCGTAAAAAACATTCTTTTTTTCATAGTTCTTCTTTTTTAGTGTGTGTATTGTTTAGTATTGATTTGATGTTGTGTTTTATTAGCAACTAGTGCTATGGTTTTTACTTAAATTAACAGGTTAGCCTTCGGCGAAAAGCTCAGGCACCGAACCTTTTAGGTTGGCTTCTTACTTCTAACTCCCTTCCTCAAAACTTTGTTGACGCACCGCCGCCACCACTGCTTCCGCCACCCCATGAACCGCCACGGGTGCTGCTTCCGCTGCTGCTTGACCGCGAACTGTTTGATGATGATGACGATGAGGATGATGTTTTTTCTACATATACATACGGCACCAATTCTGTATGAACATGTCCGCATTTACTGCATTTGAAGCTGTATTCTTTCATCCCGTCCTGTCCGGGAATGGCTGTCTGCCTGATGCTTGGCTGGCCCATCAGCTTAACTCCTCCGGCAGCCTTGCACGATTCGCAGATTACTGCCTTAGCTCCGCCTTTGTTTTTACCCGAGACTCCTTTAAAAATAGCAAACAGAATAAATGCGGGTAAAAATAGTATGGCTATCCAGCATCCAACACCCATAAAACCGTCGGAATTTATGGCTGCCATATAGTTAGATGAACCGTCTTGTTTTTCGGGTTTGGCTGTGCGGCTTTTTAGAAAAATAACCAGTAATCCCATCACTATCCAGGCAACAATAAACCAGGTGGCTTCTTTGGGCCAGCCTTCCTCAACAACCAAATCGGAATTCCCTTTCAATACTTTCTCCACTTCGCTAACTCCGGCAATCAATCCGGTGCCAAAATCTTCTTCTTTAAAGTGAGGCAGCATCTTAGTGGTTTGAATAAGCTTGCACATCCCATCCGGCAATTTATCTTCCAGCCCGTAGCCGGTTTCAAACGCAATTTCACGCTCACCTTCTCCGGTTATAAGCACAATGAGTAATCCCTGATTGCTTTGCTTATCGCCAATGCCCCAGTTTTCAAACAATTCGGTGGCAAAGTCTTTTGCCGTAGCATACTCCTCAGCAATGGCCGGAAGCACAACCACTGCACATTGCACGTTGAGTGAATCCTTCATTTCCTGTATTTTGGCGTTCAGAGTTTGAATATCCACATAGGAAACAGCGTTATCCGGATCGCTCACAAACTGCTGATAATCCTGACGCTGCACATTGGGAACATCTTTTACCGAGTATCGGGTTTGCGCCACAGAACCCATAAAAAGACACAACAAGAGAGTTATGCTAAGGAGTCGAATGTATGGTGTTTTGTTCATATTGATTTAATTTGTATTAGCAAAGCTTATGTTTAATTTCAATTTCAAAAACCAGTTTTGGGCGCTACATCAGCTCCCTTTTCCGCTTCAAAATATTTAATCTCTTTAAATCCGAAAACAGCTGCCGCCAGGTTCTTCGGGAAAATCCGCCTATACGTATTGTATGAGTTTGCCGATTCGTTAAATCGTTTGCGTTCCACGGCGATGCGGTTTTCCGTTCCTTCAAGCTGGCCTTGCAGCATAATGAAGTTTTCGTTGGCTTTCAAATCCGGATACTTTTCAATAACCACCATCAACCGCGATAATGACTGCGAAAGCTCAGCCTGCACCTGATTGAATTGTTGCAGGTTTTCAGCATTGAGATTGCCGGCATCTACATTCAATTGTGTGGCTTTGGCACGCGCTTCAATTACTTCTGTGAGCGTTTCCTGTTCGTGTGCAGCATAACCTTTCACCGCTTCAACCAGATTCGGAATCAAATCTGCCCGCCGCTGATATTGATTTTCGACCTGTGCCCAGACTGATTTCACGGCCTCTTCGCGTTTTACCAGTTTATTGTAGTTTCCCCAGAAAAAGGGAACTACCAATAATAATCCGATGAAAACCAAGAACCAGATGATTACTTTTTTGCCCATATTTTTTGTTTTTTAGTCAGGTTAGCCCTTCCAGGGTAAAGAAACCCTGTCAGGGTAATCTTTAGACTTTCTATTTTCTACTTCCTACTTCTTACTTCCCTGTATTCGATGGTCTCGACTCCCTCGTCAAAAAGGACAAGACAGGCTGCTCGACCACCGAATCGGAATTTCTACTTCCTACTTTCTACTCCCTACCCCCAACTCATAAAATCATAACCAGGGCAGCTATAACGGCGATAATCGCCACAACCAGCATCACGATCTTCGAGGTGCTCTTCGGATATTCTCCGATAACCTGCCCGGTGCGTCCGTTTACCACAAACTGATACAATTTGCCGTTGAACTTAAAGGCGCTGATCCATATCGGTAACAGTAATAGTTTGAACATTAAATCGTTGTATTCCGTGTGTTTACTGCCAATTTTTTGATGGTTGCCTCCGATATCGGAGCGGATGGTGCTGTCGATGACGCTATCCATCTTTTCCCTGGCTTTATGAACACCTTCCCTAAAATCGATCTGATAGATTTCTGTGATAAACCCGGCCATAAACTCCTGTCGATAGGCAACGCAGTTCATCATATCCCAATTGGTAAGCCCATTCATAATTTTGGGCGGCAGGGTTTCAGCAGCAGGCACAACTATATCGTCAAATGGCACCGACACTGTACCCGATGTGGGATACCAATCGGTAATGGTGCGGCGCACTTCTTCGCCTTTGTTGTTTCGGTAAGATTCAGTGCGGTCATCGCCACGCTCACCTGTATATTCGGTAAAAGTGTTGGCATCATACGTCCAAAACGGCAGATACACGCCTTTGAACATATCGGTGTTCACGCCACCCTTCTTTAGCTCCGATGGCAGAAACCATTTCTTTCCCAGCCATTTTGTGAAATTTGCACTACTCTGTTTTTCGGTTATTTTAAACGGAAGCAGATATTTCGGTTGCCAAAAACGCTTTATGGATGCTTCGTCTAATATAAGAGGCGTAGAACAAAACACGCATTTTGCTGCCGAAATATTGGGAGCCAATGTAGTATTGGCACCACATTGCCGACACTTTATTTCGGTAACTTCTACTGTTTGTCCTTCACTATTTTCTTCGGCACGGTCTTTCCAATGGTTGAAATCGTTTTCCTTTATTTCGGCTGCTGTAAGATCCAATCCTGAGATGTATCCACAATAAACGCATTTCAAATCTTCATCGGCAGGTGAGTACTGCATAATGCCACCGCACGATTTACATTTGGTTTGCAGCGCATCGGTTATGGGTTGTTTTGTTTCGTGCATTGTTTTGTTTTTTTATAGAGACGTAGTTCATTGAAGTGCAACTGATATCGCAGCTCTCTGAAACTACGTCTCTTCAATTACCGAAAATGAATTTAATCCTGATAATCATAATGATCACGGATCAGACTCATCTGCCCTTCTTTATTGAATGCCAAATTCCTTAGCACTTTCGGGGCACTCCTCTTTTATTCTTTCGAAATCCAGAAAGTTCATGATAGCAAACAAATCGTCGAATTTTCGCTCTAAGTTATTGCCACCATAGGCTTCAAGTTCAGGGAGTCTTGCGTCAAACTTTGCCTCAAAACCTTCTGTAACCTCGGTGCCCAACTTATCCATCGCATCCCATGAGGCGGTTAAACTGGCCATTACATAGTCTACTCGTGTTTTTTCATCTTTCTTATCAAGTACTTTACCATACTCAACCATCTGCCCCACTGAGCTTTTATGCAATGCATCGATGTCTTTTTCGAAATTTGCATCTATTTTGCTGTGTTTGTCAAGCAGTTTTCCCATTTCCTGGACTACATGCACATTGATTGCTGCTGTTTCCTCGGCAAATTGTTCTTTGGTTAATTTTTCAATTTCGCTCATGTCTTTCAATTTAGGCTGTGAATTGCTGCTGCTGCATCCGCCAAGGATTAAGCCTGCAACGATGAATGTAAAGAGAATTGTTTTTTTCATTTTGATTAACTTTAAATTGTTTTTTTCATTACTCACGGTTTGCGGTATGAAACATATGGTCACTATTTGTAATTTACGGGCTGAAAACTTGAGCCCATTTTTACCATCATATTCCACTCACCTCCATTAGGGCTTTTGGTAATGTCATAGTAATTCATTAAATATTTATCAGCTCTTTTCACAATAACTGCTGCTGGTAAACTTAAATGCATCACCCGATAAGGATATTTGTCTTCCTGAAACTCTGACCATTTGCTACTTAAAAATATAGTTTTTACATATTCAGCCCCAAGCATTTCTTTCGCCATACCATTTACTTTTGCTGAGGTGGCTGCATCTATACTCACCCCCTTAGGCATTTCAACGGGTTTGGCATTACTCAAGCGTGCATCTGATTCAACATCCATACGTTGAGATTCCATGGCGCTATAGGATGCTTCAATTTGACGATTGGCAACATCAGAAGAATTATAATCTTTATGTTTTCTAAAGATATCAAGCATAACAGCATCAATTTGCCAGTACAATTTATACTTCACCACTGCATCAGTTTCTGTGTTAAACTGTTTAAACAGATCTTTTAGGTAAGTACGAACATAATCCATCGATACTACATTACGCGCTAAGGATAGCCCTGCTTCTTCCCGTCTATCCTGACGACTTTCGTAAATGCTACGTGAAGGTGCAATTAATAATTCACCCGTTTTTGCATGTACAACTCCTTTATCCGGATCGTCCATTTCGTAATATATTTTTGCCTCAAATATCTGATTTCCAAACATAAGTGCTTTTGTAAACTTATCAAATGCTTCAGAACTCATTGGATCGGCAACAAACTGAGCTGTCCAGGCATTTCTGAAAAGTTCATCCATGGTTACCAATAAATTACCATCAGGTGTTTTTATCTTTAAATAGTTCACAGGATAGTAATTTAAAGGTCCTAAGCTTGCGATATTAGCTATTAGGGAGTTAAATTCTCTTACACGAAAATCTTCAGTAGATTTATCATGAACATTGTAAAATTCCTTATATTCATAGTAGGGTTGATAAGTAAATACTTTTGGGTCGAGCTGCTCATAAGCTGCGTGTATTTCACTTATCGATTTTGTAAAGCCGGGTTCTACAGTCTGGTCAGAAGCCTTTGGGTCGGCAGCAAGCGTCTGGGCACTTGGCGTATTTTTCTTTTTATTGTTATTTTCGTCTGCTTTGTTGGCTTTGGAGTCTTCGTCAGAAACCTTTGGGTCAGCGGCAGGAGCTTCGGCACCTGGATTATACTCCTTTTTGGTATCGTATGCGTCTTCTTTCTTGTCCCTGTAGCTTTCGCCCGAAGTAGCATTGGAAACGCCCTGGTCCATTTTCTTTTCGCCTTTGTCTAAGGCTTCGCGGGTTTCACGCGCTGCTCTCTCTTTTACTTTTTGTTCAACCTGTTGTTCGGCTGACCTTTTTACCTGACTGCCTAATTTTTTAACGTTGATTTGTGCTTGCACAGGCATACAAAATACCACGATGAGCAGCACGAGAAAAATTGATTTTGTTTTCATCTTTATCTTTTTTTATGTTACTGTTAGCGGACATTCGGTAAAGAGATTTTAAACCGCTTTACGGGTTTGCTTCTCAATTCCAACTTCCAACTCCCAACTCTCAACTTTCCACTTCCAACTCCCTACTTAATCATCTGTGCCCCATATCCATCGACGGCTCCGAAAAGCTCAAATGTCTTTTCGTATGGATAGCGATTGCCATACATAGAAACACGCACGGTTTCTGTACCCTGCATATTCATTCCCAATGCATTCCGGAATTGATTTACCGATGAATTGGGGTTGAATTCTGAAGTTTGTGAGCCGGTTATACCTATAAATCCTTTCAAATAAGGAGCATCTATTTTTTCGCTAATGACATTTACTTCAGTTTCGTTCATCTCCCGGTTATTTTCGTATTTAACCAGTTGGTCCACGTCTTCAAAGTTTTTGGCGAGTACAAACGTCCATCCGCCGCCCCCCGATGGCATTACCAAATCGCCATTTCGGTTACCAAAAAACAGGTTGTTCCAGGCTGAGGTTACGCGTTTGGTTTCCTTGGCTTTGTCGGCATCCACATAGGAACGGTCCAGCGCGCCATAGTTACTACAACCAATTATATTATTATACACATCCGCATCAATGCCGGTCATATAGCGGAATCCGTAGCCCATATCCTCCATGTGCTTTGTGCGGCACCAGGTAAAGAGCACCGTATTGTCGTGAAACGCAATGGAACACGTGTTGGGTTGTGCCAGCCCGCCACGTACTTCGCAGGCAGCCATGCGGTTTGCCACGAACACATTGTTATTTACATTGAAATGCCCGCCCTTGCAGGCCATTTGTATGGCGAAGTGGTATCCATTGAGGAACAAACAGTTGCGGATGGTGATATTGCCTTCCGCTTCGCCGCTGATAAGCTGAAATGCACTTTTCATACCTGCAGGCTGCATTACAGCCACTGCCGGCGATTCATCCACATTTACGATACGCCCGGTTTCGCAGCCTTCGGGAGCAGCCGCTCTTTCGTCGTCATGCAAAGGGGCTAAGTACAGGCTGATTTGTCCACGGTCGAAAATAATGCCGTCGATAAGCACTACACCGTCCCGCTTTCCCACCACACGAATATCCATCACCCCTTGATTGCCCGAAGTCGTTTTCTGGGCAACGCCCGGACGCATGGTAGTGCGGAACTTTACAGGGTCGCGTTGCGAAAAATCATCGGAATAACCACCTACAATAGAAAGGTATTTGTTTACCTTCACCCATCCCTGATCCAAATAACCCAAATAATTTCCTTCGGCAACGCAAATAACAGCTCCTTCGGGAGCTAGGTCAATGGCTTTTTGAAGGTCTTTTATCGGCGATGTTTGGCTGCCGTCGTTGCGGTTGCTTCCGCTATTTACCGATACATAGAAGGTTTCCGTTCCTTTGGGAGTTTCTTCCGTTACGGTCTCTTTAGTTAATTTCTCAATATCGCTCATGCCTTTAAATTTATTTTGTGCGTTGCCGCTGGTGAATTCCACTTGAGTTTAAGTCTGCAACTATGATTGTGAATAGAATTGCTTTTTCGATTTTTTTAACGCTGATTTATTTCAGGCTTCATTGGATCGCGGTGGCGGGGGGCGAGTGCCTGCAATATGACGACTGAGGTTCTTCAAGCCATCAGATCTGTGGCACTCGTAGCCACCATTTCTTTAATTAATCACTTGTGCCCCATAGCCTTTCACAGCTCCAAAAAGGTCAAATGCTTTTTCATACGGATAGCGATTGCCATACATGGAAACGCGCACGGTTTCTGTTCCCTGCATGTTCATTCCCAACGCATTTCTGAACTGATTTACCGATGAGTTGGGGTTGAACTCTGAAGTTTGTGAGCCGGTTATACCTATAAATCCTTTTAGATACGGAGCGTCTATCTTTTTGCTGATGGCATTTACCTCTGCTTCGTTCATCTCGCGATTGTTGTCGTATTTAGTTAGCTGATTCACGTCTTCAAAGTTTTTTGCCAGCACAAATGTCCATCCGCCACCACCCGATGGTAGCACCATATCGCCATTGCGATTGCCGAAAAACAGATTGTTCCAGGCCGAGGTGACGCGTTTGGCTTCTTTAGATTTGTCGGCATCCACATAAGCGCGATCCAAACCGCCATAGTTGGAACAGCCGATTATATTGTTATACACATCGGCGTCAATACCGGTCATGTAGCGGAATCCATAACCCATATCTTCCATGAGTTTATTGCGGCACCAGGTAAACAGCACGGTATTCTCGTGAAACGAAATTTTAGATGTGTTGGGTAGTGCCAATCCGCCGCGTACTTCGCAGGCTGCCATGCGGTTTGCCACAAACACATTATTGTATATATCAGCATGTCCGCCTTTGATAGCCATCTGAATACCGAAGTGATATCCATTGAGGAATACACAGTTGCGAACAGTTAAATTGCCTTCCATCTCGCCACTGATAAGCTGAAATGCGCTTGTCATACCCTTGGGTTGCATCGTAGGCACTCCTTCTGTCGATTCGCCCACAACTGCAATACGCCCGGTTTCGCATCCTTCGGGAGCCGCAGCTACCGGATTGCTATAAACAGGAGCCAGGTAAGCGCTGATTTGTCCGCGGTCGAAGATGATACCATCTACCAGCACCACACCGTTTCGCTTGCCAACCACACGAATATCCATCACGCCTTGATTGCCCGAAGTCGGTATTTGCTCAACGCCCGGACGCATCGTGGTGCGGAACTTTATGGGGTCGCGCTGCGAGAAATCATCGGAATAGCCGCCAATTATTGACACGTACTTGTTTACCTTCACCCATCCCTGGTCTAAATAGCCGAGATAGTTACCTTCGGCAACACAAATAACGGCGCCTTCAGGAGCATCGTCAATGGCTTTTTGCAGGTCTTTAAGTGGCGCTGACTGGCTGCCGTCGTTGCGGTTGCTACCATTACCGACCGACACATATAAGGTTTTTGTCCCTTTTGGGATTTCGCCCTGGCTAACTTCGTTGTTTCCTGAGGAGGCTCCACCGGAAGAGGACTTTGAAACACCCTGGTCAAGTTTCTTTTCGGTCCGGTCCAGTCCTTCACGGGTTTCGCGCGCCGCTTTTTCTTTCACTTTTTGTTCTGTCTGCTGTGAAGCAGATTTCTTGATCTGACTGCCAAGTTTATTTACGTTGATTTGCGCTTCAGATGTAAAACTGAATGCAAGTATGCAGGCTATCGCCATTAGTGCTCTGTTGGTTGATGTTTTCATGCTTTTTGAATTTTTGTTTTTATTTTATATGTTTAGCAGTATCAATAAATTATAAGGGCGGAGGAACCGTTCCAAACAATTGCGACAATGAAGGAACCGAATTGGCTGCTGACCAGCCCGCCATTCCTGCCGTCCAGACTAAGGTATCGGGAGTAAGCTGCCCCTGCTGTGCCATTTGTTGCAATTGCGCCATCGGGAATGGTCCCTGTTGCACTCCACCTACAGCCACATGATACATTTGCTGTGGCGGCATGGGAGGAGGTGCGCCCTGTTGGGGAGTAAAGCCGGCAGGATTATGAGGTTGCCCAGCACCCGGCTGACCAGCAGCGGGTTGTCCGTTTTGCGGATTCACCATTTGTTGCGCCATTTGTCCGGCCATGGCCAGGCCTATACCTGCGCCCATGGCATCACCGGCAAGATTTCCGCCTCCTGCAGGATTGTTCGCTGCATCCTTGAGGGAATCAGCAAATTGCATTTGTGTATAGGTGGTCATGTTGCCGATAACGCCCATACTTGTGCGCTTGTCCAGGGCTTCTTCCACCGCTTCGGGCAACGAGATGTTTTCTATCAAAAACCTGGTGAGCTCAATGCCGTATTCTGAAAAATCGTCTTTCAGTGCAATATTGAGCTCGCTCGAAAACTCGTTAAGGTTTGCCGCAAGGTCAAGCGCTGCAATTTTTGATTCGGCTAAATAATCGGTGAATTTTGTTATCACAAAATTGCGCAATTGCTCTGTTACGCTCTCGGTAGTGAAATTCCCATCAGTACCCGCCACATTGCGGATAAATTTAATGGGGTCGGGTTCCACACGAAAGCAGTACGAACCGAAGGCACGGATGCGAATGGGTCCAAATTCGGGATCGCGCATCATTATGGGATTTGCCGTGCCCCAGCGCAGATTCAGAAACTGTTTGGTGTTTACAAAATAGACATCCACCTTAAAGGGTGAGTTAAAGCCATATTTCCATCCTTTAAGGGTGGTAAGAATGGGCATATTGCTGGTATTAAGCTCATAGCGCCCCGGCTGATACACATCCGCAAACTGGCCTTCATTCACCAACACAGCAACCTGAGTTTCGCGCACGGTGAGTTGTGCACCATTTTTGATTTCCGCATGATAACGCGGGAAACGCCAAATCATGGTGTCAGCCGTGTCATCGGTCCATTCAATGATGTCGATAAACTCACTGAATGCTTTTTGTTTGATTTTGTTGAATAAGCTCATAGCTGCTTGTTTTTTTAAGGATTGAATAAATATTTGGTTAATGGCATTTTTTTCTGAGATACACTTGCAAACCTAAGCTGGTTTTAAAAAATCCGGCTGCATTATTTGAGCAACATTTAGCATTTTTTACGCATTAACAAATGGTGTAATCAGGACTATCTGTGCATTGCATTTGTCTAATCTATTGATATCCAAGGCATAGAACATACAAGTTACTGCTGGAAAATGTCTTGATCTGAAATCGGTATTTTGATTGCGTAATGAGGATATCCGGAACTTAATCAGGAATAAGCGTAATAAATATGATCCGGCATCAAAAAGCAAAACCACCTTGTTTTAATAAAAAGGGAACAGGTAAGAAATTAATCCCTACCTGTTCCTTTTATGGTTTATTTTTGGATAGATACCTTGCGGCTGATTATTACTCCATTATTCTGCACTACGTTTACCACGTAAATACCATTACTTAATGTTGATGCATTGATGGTGGAATGGGTATCACCATTGGTATTCCCCTGCAAAACCAACTTACCGGTAAGATTATACACATTTACCAAAGCGGTTTCGCGGGAAGCGGTCACCAAATAAATCAGGTTGCCTTGAGCATATACCTGAATTGCTTCTGTTACTTCAGGGTTGTCAATACCGACGTTTACTTTCGTAGTAAAGCTCCAGATTGGTCCAGGGGTGGTCCCGACTGAATTTTTCGCGTTTACCTGCCAGTAATACGTCTTGTTGTACTCTAACCCGAAGAGTGTATAAGTTGTGGCCAGGTTACTGGTGTAAGGAACAAACACTACGGATGGCGGGTAAGATGTACCCATCAACAGTTGATATTCACTTGTATTGGCGCCAAATGCCCAGTGCAATGCCATGCCATTATCAATATTGATGGCACCATTCATTGGCGTGATATTGTTTACAGGATCCGGGGTAGGGGCAAGTGCAGTAGTAAAACTCCAGATCGGACCCAGCGTTGTACCCGTTGCATTTGCTGCATTCACCCGCCAAAAGTAAGTTGTGTTCGGAAGCAGACCGGAAAGTGCATATGAAGTGGCCAAAGTGCTTGTGTATGGTACAACCACAGTGGCAGGTGGATTGGTGGTACTCATCACCAGTTCATATTCGTTTGTGTAATTCCCAAAAATCCAGTTTAGCATCATCCCATTGTTCACATTGATGGAGCCATTGAGCGGAGCAACATTGGTTACCGCAACGGGAAGTGGCATAACGTCTTCATAAACCTTTACCAGATCAATAACATTGGCAAAACCATGGTTATTGGTGCCTTCAAAAGCGATCTGATAGGTAGCTGATTTATTGGGAAGAGTAAGTTCAAATTGGGTCCAGCTTCCAATGTCGCCAGTGTAATGAGCCAACTGAACCCAGGAAGCTGTTGCACTTGTCCTGTAAAAGACTTTGGTAGTATTCTGGTCTCCTTGCCAATCTTGCTGCCCTATATAGAAGGATAGCTTTGGTGAAGATATGCCTGATAAGTCAAGTGGTGGAGTAACAAGTTTGGTTTTATGTCCAAGGTTACTATTGCTTATAAATCTCGCGTTGCGTGTTCCTTCAAAAGCAGTAATTATGCCACCATTACCGGCACCTGTTGCATAAGTCCAGTTTCCAGTTCCTACCTCATGAATCTGTCTCCAATCAGTCAGGGTTGCCGAAGAAGTTTCAAAGGTCTCTGTAAATGGGAAGGAAGTTACTGTTGCCGGCGTTGCACCTTCAAAAACCTTAACCAGATCAATAACATTGGCACGGCCATAGTTATTGATGCCTTCAAATGCGATCTGATAGGTAGCTGACGGATTGGGAAGCGTAAGCTCAAACTGAGTCCAGGTAATAATATCGTTGGTGTAATGAGCCAACTGAACCCAGGAAGCTGTTGCACTTGTCCTGTAAAAGACTTTGGTAGTATTTTGTTCACCTTGCCAGGATTCCTGTCCAAGATAGAAGGATAATTTTGGTGAAGTAATGCCTGTCAAATTAAGCACGGGAGAAATAAGATAAGCACTGTTTCCATAGTTGCTATTACTTACAAATCTGGCATTGCGTGTACCTTCCCAGGCAGTAGTTATAGAACCTCCTCCAGCTCCTGTAGCAAAACTCCAGAAGTCAACTCCATATCCTACACCCATGGTCTGTCTCCAATCTGCAAGCGTTGGGGAGTTCGTTTCAAACGACTCTATAAATGGGAAATCAGTTACCACAACCGGAGGAGGATCACTATCATAAACCTTTACCAGGTCAATAACATTGGCAAAACCATGGTTATTGGTGCCTTCAAAAGCGATCTGATAGGTAGCTGATTTATTGGGAAGAGTAAGTTCAAATTGGGTCCAGCTTCCAATGTCGCCAGTGTAATGAGCCAACTGAACCCAGGAAGCTGTTGCACTTGTCCTGTAAAAGACTTTGGTAGTATTCTGGTCTCCTTGCCAATCTTGCTGCCCTATATAGAAGGATAGCTTTGGTGAAGATATGCCTGATAAGTCAAGTGGTGGAGTAACAAGTTTGGTTTTATGTCCAAGGTTACTATTGCTTATAAATCTCGCGTTGCGTGTTCCTTCAAAAGCAGTAATTATGCCACCATTACCGGCACCTGTTGCATAAGTCCAGTTTCCAGTTCCTACCTCATGAATCTGTCTCCAATCAGTCAGGGTTGCCGAAGAAGTTTCAAAGGTCTCTGTAAATGGGAAGGAAGTTACTGTTGCCGGCGTTGCACCTTCAAAAACCTTAACCAGATCAATAACATTGGCACGGCCATAGTTATTGATGCCTTCAAATGCGATCTGATAGGTAGCTGACGGATTGGGAAGCGTAAGCTCAAACTGAGTCCAGGTAATAATATCGTTGGTGTAATGAGCCAACTGAACCCAGGAAGCTGTTGCACTTGTCCTGTAAAAGACTTTGGTAGTATTCTGGTCTCCTTGCCAATCTTGCTGCCCTATATAGAAGGATAGCTTTGGTGAAGATATGCCTGATAAGTCAAGTGGTGGAGTAACAAGTTTGGTTTTATGTCCAAGGTTACTATTGCTTATAAATCTCGCGTTGCGTGTTCCTTCAAAAGCAGTAATTATGCCACCATTACCGGCACCTGTTGCATAAGTCCAGTTTCCAGTTCCTACCTCATGAATCTGTCTCCAATCAGTCAGGGTTGCCGAAGAAGTTTCAAAGGTCTCTGTAAATGGGAAGGAAGTTACCGTTGCCGGGGGAGCACCTTCAAAAACCTTAACCAGATCAATAACATTGGCACGGCCATAGTTATTGGTCCCTTCAAAAGAGACCTGATAAGTAGATGATTTATTGGGAAGAGTAATTTCAAACAAGGTCCACTCATCTATGTCGGCGGTATAATTAGCCAACTCAACCCAGGGGCCCGATGTACTAGTTCTGTAAAATACTTTTGTAGTATTTTGTTCACCTTGCCAGGATTCCTGACCAAGATAGAATGACAGCTTTGGTGAAGTAATGGTTGACAAATTAAGCACAGGACTTATAAGCCTGGCCCTATATCCATAGTTGCCATTGCTTATAAATCTCGCGTTGCGTGTTCCTTCATAGGCAGTCGTAATGCTGCCTCCACCGGCTCCTTCTGCAAAATTCCAGATTTCTGTTCCAACTCCTATAGTTTGTGTCCAATCGTCAAATGTAGGAGAGTTCGTTTCAAAAGTCTCAATAAATGGAAAATTAGTCACTTCAGCCAGAGATGACTGTGCGGCAGAAGAGTGATTTTGCGCAAACAAATTGCCGGAATTGACCCATACAAATGTTATAAGAGCCAATGCTACGAGTCTTCGCAGATAAATAATTCTTTTGTTCATAATAATTTAATTAAAGTTAGTAAGTCGAGGATTTACAAATACAAGGGCGTTCTTCCCTCAATACGACTGCAAACATAGGGTCACTCTTTACATTCCATCTGCATTATCTGCGCAACATTTAGTACTTTTCACGCATTAACAATTGATGTCATTAGGATTATTTGCGCAAGAAATAAGGTCAAACATCTCTAAATCAGGATTTAGTATATACAAATAACATTGTGTAAAATTTTTTATAAGAAGGTCGGATTATTACTTTCACAGCTTCCCATTCAGATAAACCAAAGGTAACGTATATGATTCTTATTCATGGTATAACGAAGCCATCCGGACTTTATCCGGAGAGCATAATTTTTAATAACAAAGTTTAAATTATTTACTTTCAGAGACTGAGGAAAATTTATTTTACCCCAAAACAGGCATCTTTTGAAAGTGTGATGGCGATATCCCAAATTCCTTCTTGAACACACGTGAAAAATAACTGACATCGTAAAATCCACAGGCATCAGATACTTCGGTTATGGAAATGTTGTCATCGGCGAGCATCCTTTTTGCCTTGTTGAGTTTGAGCTGCAACACATACGATATGGTAGAATAACCGGTAATGCCATTAATTTTTCTACTAAGCTGTGATATGCTCAATGCCATTTTATCTGCAAGAAAGGTTGAATTCAGTTCAGGATTGTCTATTTCAGATTGGATAATATTGGTGATGGTTTGCAGGAATTTCAGGTTGGCGTCATTGTCTAACTTATTTTCTGAACCATTGCGTGTGATGGCGCTCATGTATTTTTCTTTGAGAATACGCCTGTTTTCAAAAATATTTTCAATGCGGATAAGTAATTCTTCCTGCTGAAACGGCTTGCGAATATATGCCTCCACACCGCAACGCAAACCCTTTATGCGATCTTCTTCTGAGGTTTTCGCAGTAAGCATAATAACGGGAATATGGTTAAGAAGCATGTTTTTTTTCATTTCGCAGACAAATTGATAACCATCTTTCACGGGCATCATCAAATCTGTAATAACCAAATCAGGAATACTTTTTTCTGCTGCATCTAACCCTTCCTCACCGTTTCGTGCCGTTATTACTTTGTAACGATCTACAAGGAGTGATTTAAGGTATAAAACAATGTCCCTGTTATCTTCTACGATCAAAACAAGGGGTTGTACGGCGCAGGATTCTTTTTCCAATGGTTCGGGCTTCTCCTCGTTTTGGTTGATTACATCGTGTTTTTCGGGTAAAACAGAAGCTGGTTTTTCATCTTCTCTGAGGGGCAAAATATGAGGCAACTGTTTGTTTTTCAAGGGTAAGCTAACGGTAAAAACGCTTCCTTGACCCAATTGGCTTTCAACTTCTATTTTCCCTTTCATTTTCTCCACCATCATTTGAGTGAACGCCAGACCTATTCCTGTTCCGGAAGTGTTTCTGGCTTGTGGGCTCTGATAAAAGAAGTCGAATATGCGCTCCAAATCTTCCTGTGGAATGCCCTCACCGGTATCGGATATGCGAATGGTAATGGTATCGGGACGCGGCCCCTTTCTGACAACAAATTCTATTTTACCACCCGGTTCAGTGTGCTTGATAGCGTTTGAAAGCAGGTTGCAGACAATTTTATCGATGTATGATGGAATGAAATCCATTTCTGTCAAAGTTACTTCACTGTAAAAAGTTAATTTCACTTCTTTTTCACCCGCAAATAAACTGAATGCTTCTGCCGTCATTTGCAGGTATGCGACGATATCGCCCCGCTTCCATTGTGGCTCATCAGCTCCCCGCTTGATTTTTGCAACATCCAGCAATTGGTTGACCAGATTAAGGAGGTTGTTGCTTTGCCGGTCTATGGCTGCCCTGAATGCTGTTTTTTCTTTCTCACAAAGGTTTTCCTTTTGCTGCATCTGGCGGTTCAATCCTTGTATCACGGTGAGGGGTGTGCGAAATTCGTGGGTAATATTGGTAAAAAAGTCAGTTCGGGTTTGTTCCAGTTTTTTCAGTATTTTGTTGCTGAGTGTCCGCTGGCGGTAGGCATAGTAAAGCAATGCCGTTATGATGAATGAAACGATGATAATCAGCCACGACATATAAATGACAAATTGTTTTTTTTGTTGCTCCATCTTACTTGCAGCTTCCATTTGTTGGAATCGTAGCGCGTTTTTGTCTTGCTCGTATCCCAGGCGTATATCCATATAACGATTTGCCTTTTGTACGCCCTGCACACTGTCCTGCATTGCTTTGTGCTGCTTGTAATGTTGAAGTGCAAGCCGGTGATTGCCTTGCCTGATATCGTAATCGTGTTTGAGCATATATATGGCGGCAAGATGCTCGGGCGATTTAATTTGGTTTGCAGTGCTTTCCGCCAATTGGATGTAACGATTAAATTCGGCGACATTACCGGTAATTAAATGAATGCGGGCAATGGACAGGCAAGCTTCGAGCCAATGCCATTTGTCAGAAATCTCATCCATTAAATCATACGCTTTTTGGTATTCAGCCTTTGCCAATTCGAATTTTTGTTCCTTCTCATACAATTCGCCAAGGTGTATCAGGCATAGCCCGATGCCCATATCCGATTTGGCAATTTTATTCTGTTCCAGCGATTTGTGAAAGTATAGATATGCCGAGTCGTATTGCTGTCGATTTTCGAAAATAGCGCCCAGATTGGCATAATTAATTGCCTGTCCGATCGGGCTTTTTAGTGCAATTTCGTCTTTCAGGGCTTCGCGGAAGTGTTTTTCGGCCTCGTTGTAGTATCCAAGTGTGAGACTAATATTTCCGATTCCGTTTAAAGATACAACGCGGTTTTTGGTACCGGTATGGGTATGTAAACCCGACCAGGCTTCGGCATAATGCAGCGCCTGATAGTGGTATTGGGAGGCTTCGCTCTGCGCCCCTATACGCCGGAAGTTGGTACCCAGGTTGTTCATTGCCTGCACTATTTCGATGGTGTCGTTTAATTTTAATGCTATCTCCAATCCCTTGTGGTGACTACTGATGGCATCAGAAAAATGGGCGTTTTCGCGCTGTCGCGATCCCAATTGCTTATAGCATATCATTTTACCGACATCATTCTTCTCTTCGGCAAACTGTTTTAGCACGATTTGAAGCGAATCCTCATTCCGGATTTTATAAAGTCTTGCCGAAAGCTCTTTCCGGTATTCGGTGTTCGAATCCGTTTGCCCTCCGGGTGAAGTGCAACAGCCCAGTAGTGCAGTTATAGCAAGCAGAATAACAAACTTTTGAGTGTCCATGACTGAGCGTTTAAATACCTGGTTTATCATTTGATTTATTGTTTTAGCTTCTTTAATTTTCTTCTTCTCTGAAGCGCCCCACGATTGTTTGGATGCGTTTGGATTTTTTATAAGAAGTTCCGTTGCATTCAGATGTTTCAGCAACTCTTCATATTGAATACTGAGGAAAATGAGTTGCCGGACAAGGCTTTCTTTGGATGTTTTGACGGGACCCATGTCTTCTTTTTTCTTTCAGTAAAAATAGTATGCAAAACCCTGAAAATCAATACACTTTTCCATGTAATTTTTATTACGTACTTCTACTTAGACCAATTCTGGTTGCGATAGGCCAGATTAATGATTGCATAATTAAAATTTACTACTCTTAAAAATGCTTTGATATTTTGTTTATATTCAAAATTTTATCATATTTGCAGTGATAACTCATCTGCTGTTTTACGCTGCTTACCGCTCCTATGTACCTGAAATTAATATATCACTGTTTACTTTCCTGTCTGCTGCTATGCTCCGGTTCATATGCTTCGGAAAGTAGGTTAGATTCTTTGCAACAGGTACTCAAAGATTCCAGGCTTTCTGTTGAAGAAGAACTATCGTGTTATGAACAGCTGGGAATGGAATTCGAGGAAAATTACCAGGCTACTGAAGCTGCCCAGGCCTATCAGCAGGCAGTAATTCTAAGCCGGAAGTCGGGAAATACCGGAAATAAGCTTCCATCCCTGTTATACAGATATGCCGTAATGGCCAGCTATGCAGGAGACTTTACCAATACCATTTCAGCACTGGAAGAAATCTTAAAACTAACAGAGCACGTCCCCAACGATGTATTGCGTGCCCGTACCCTGATGCAAACAGGCATGGTCTATTTTTTTCAAAACGAATGGGACAAGGCACATTACTTTTATCAATTGGCGCTTAATGCTGCCCAAAAACTAAAAAACAAGGAAGGAATTTCCATTGCTTACAACAATATCGCCAATATCTACCAAAAACAACAGCTGCCTCAACAAGCTGCTGAATACTATGGTAAAGCATTAAAAATTCAACGCGAACTGGCCGACAGTGCTTCTATATGCAATTGTTTGATGAATATTGCTACCAACAATCTTGAGCAAAACCAATTACATGCCGTGTCGGCACCCTTAAATGAAGCTATGGATATTGCAATAAAAATTGGCGACAATGAAATCATTGCACTGAGTTATATGCACCTGGGTGTGCTGAATTCCATCACCGGAGAAAAGGAGAAAGCCAATGACATGTTCAAAAAGGCTGAAAAACTTTCCCTGGAAACAGGTTATGACCGGGTAAGGCAGGAAGTTCTGCTCACTGCAGGCGACTTCCATCGTCAATCAGGAGATTATAAATTGGCTTATGAATATCTTATAAAATTGCAAAACCTCACCGATACGCTGATGAATCAGGAGATGCTGGCGAAAACACAGGAATTTGAAATTCGCTATAAAAGCAGGGAAAGTGAAGCGGAACTGCTCTTATATAAACAGAAGTTGAAAATCGTGCATCAACAACAAATTTTCCTTTCCGTTATTTTAATACTGCTCACGATACTTGTGGTTACACTCATTATCAACCGAAAACGAAGCCGCCTCAGGAATAAAACACTCAAGGAACTCAATGAAACCAAAGACAAACTTTTTTCAATCATCTCACACGACTTAAAAAGTCCGGCCATTGCCCAGAAGGTAGCCATTGATGCAATGATAAAACACGCAGATAAGTATGATGCTGAAACACTGGGCTTGCTGTCTGCTTTCAGCAATGCCGCCGAATCACAGCTTTCACTGCTACAAAATTTGTTAAACTGGGCCAACCTGCAGACAGGAAAAATGACCTATAATCCTTTGCCGTTTAATCTTAGTGAAACCATTCACAAAAATCTCGAATTGTATGCCATATCGGCCAAAAACAAAGGCATTCAATTTATAACAGACCTCCCTGAAAAATGCATGGTGCACGCCGACCGGCAGATGATCAATACTGTTTTCCGCAATCTGTTCGACAATGCAGTGAAGTTTTCAAAACCGGATGATATTATTCGCGTAGTTGTCTCCAGAGACGACTCTTTTACGCGGGTTTCAATCATCGATCAGGGTATCGGCATGCCTCAGGAAAAGATAAATGAGCTGCAAATGGATGGGAAAACCACCTCTGACGAAGGTACATACGGAGAAAAAGGCAGCGGTTTGGGATTGATTATCTGCAATGAATTGCTGGAGAGGAACAACAGCCGCCTTGAAATACAAAGCAACCCTGACAAAGGAACAATCTTCTCATTTAATCTGGCAAACTCATGAATTCATTGCCTCCCACCAGCATTGTTTTGGTTGATGACCATGCACTATACCGCATCGGTCTCCGTACAACCATAGCCGCAATGGAAGCTCCGTTATCCATAATCGGCGAGTGCGCTTCAGGCATAGAGTTTTCCCATTTGCTCCAACAAGGCAAGGTTCCCGACCTGCTGATACTTGATATTCGCTTGCCCGATGAAAGTGGTATTGCCATAGCACGCCGGTTGAAACAGGAATATCCTCAAATCAAAATCATTATGCTATCGTCGGAAGTTTCATCAGAAACGGTGAGCGAATTGCTTGAAATAGATGTAGAAGGTTATCTGAGTAAACTGGCACAAATGTCAGATATAGAAAAAGCCATTCGTTGCGTACTTTCCGGAAACCACTATTACGGTCAAAGTGTAGCAAAAATTATGCACGATGTGTATCTGTCTAAGACAGGTATTACTGCAGGAAGAAAGACCTTTACCAGAAAAAAGGAAACAGCATTGACTCCCCGTGAGATAGAAATCATTCAACATTTATGTGATGGGCTTGCCGCTAAAGAGGTGGGTGACAAACTGAATGTGAGCTACCGTACCATTGAAACCCACCGGAATAATATTTTGCGAAAACTCGGATTCAACAATACTGCCGAGTTGATAAAGTACGCAGTAAAACAGGGAATAGTTGAATGGAATTAGGGCTGATAAGCATCAGAGTCAATACAATTACAGATCAAAAAGCACATAAACATCAACCAGAAGCATAAAACGTTTCTGTTTTCCTCTATTGATTCCCGCTGGCATATCAGAAGTGCTTGCCAGTTCACAAGTTACAAAAACGACACCTCAATGTATACATCGCTGTTCCTCCCCCGGTCATCCGAACAACTCACCTTATAACTCCCTGCATCAGGTTCAAAAAATACCTTTTCGGAGGGTCTGACTGATTTGTAAAACCGGTCATTAAGATACCAGTACACTTTAGCTACTCCGTTTTCAGCATTGCAGGCAAGCATCAATTGCTGTTTTCTGCCATGGATGAGAAGATATTCGGCACCATCATTCAGGGAAGTAATTACCGGGTCACCTTCCCGGCGGATGGATAGACAGGCAGGATTGTGCGGAGGCTCAGCATTACAGGGAATGTGTATTTCGTTGTACCAGGCAAGCAGACTGGACGGATAGGTGGAGAAAAGAGCAGACTTATAACCCTTTTCCGGCAGGCATTGCCGGCAGTAGGATATGGTTTCGTCCGGATTAGTATATACCTGATGAAGATGATTGCAGCGCATGGCAGTTGAAACTCCCGGAATGAAGTAATCCATCACTGTCTGATGACAAAAAGTGTCTGGGATCATGCCGGTTTGAGTACACACCAGCCGGAAATCAAGTCCGTCAGGCGGAGTAAACCATCGGGGTGAAACTCTATCACTCAACAGATTAAAAATATTGAACAACAGGGGCACTGCACATTCAGCTCCGTTGAGTTCGGGGGAACCAAAACCTGGAAAATTACCCGTCCATACCCCAACAGTATATTCCGGGTTATAACCTATGGCCCATCCATCGCGTCTGCCGTATGAAGTACCGGTTTTCCAGGCAATAGTCGGCAGGTGAGCAGCTTGTTGATATTGATTCGGCAGATCCGGACGTTGCAACCCGGTAAGCATTTCGGTAATCATATAGGCGGCCTGGGGCGAGCAAAGGGTATCAGCCATAAGAGGAAGCGCCTGCTTATCCAACTGCAGGGGATGGTATAACCCGCCATTGGCGAAAGCTGCGTACAAGGCAGTGAGTTCTTCGAGTGTAGTACCGCATCCACCCAGTATTACAGACAGTCCCAAATGTTTGCGATTTTGTGCAATCCATTTAAACCCGGTGAGCGACAAAGCATCTGACAAATGTTCAGTTCCCAGTTTATCCAGCAACTCCACCGCAGGCACATTGAGTGAATGAGCGATGGCATATTCAGCGGTAACTTTTCCCCGGTATTGCTCATCATAATTTTCCGGGCGATAACCGGCAAAATTCACCGGCACATCAACCATCATCATTTTTGGTGTAATCAGGCCTTTATCTATGGCCAGAGCATACAGTAACGGCTTGAGGGCAGATCCCGGAGAACGCAGTGCAGTTACACCATCAACCTGTCCCTGATAGTTGTCATCATTAAAATCAGATGAACCCAGATAAGCCTTCACTTCCATTGTTTTGTTACTTACCACAACCACTGCAAGGTTACCCACATTTATACTGCGTAGCCGCCTTACGTAATTTCCGGCCAGGGTCTCCAGTTTACTTTGAAGTGCAAGGTTAAGGGTAGAATAGGTATTTCCCTGAGCCGCTTTTGCAGCCACCCTCAGAGAATAATGGGACGCCAGCCGGGGCATTGCCATGCGGTGATCAGCTATGGTTTCGTTTAAGGCATCATTTATAGCATCACTATTAAATTCTCCGGATGCTTTAAAACGATTTAGCCACTTATTGCGCCAATCAAGAAGCAACGCATTGTCTGCCCCGGGTTTCAGATGATTGGGATTATTTGGAATTACGGTCAGCATGGCCACCTGTCCCATGCTTAGTGCCTGAGGCATCTCGTCAAAATAAACCATGGAGGCGGCCTTTACCCCTTCAATATTTCCGCCGTAAGGCAATAAATTAAGATAAGTAAGTAAAATTTCATCTTTCGAATAATGCAGCTCTAACTGCAGCGCGCGAAACATCTCTCGAAACTTATTTATAAATGTTCGTGGTGCAGGATCTAAGAGACGGGCCAACTGCATGGTAATGGTCGAAGCTCCCGAGGTGCGCCGCCCGCTTGTAAGATTATTAAATAAGGCCCTGCCTACCGACAATAAATTTACTCCCGGATGATAATAAAACCACCGGTCTTCCTTATATATAAAGGCTTTCTTAATCTCCGGAGTAATTTCATCCGGCTCGGCTTTTAATCTCCATTTATCATCGGAAGTCAGAAATGCATGTATTAATATACCTTCTTCATCATATATAACGGTTCCATAAGATACCTTATCTATATTGAACGGAAAAACAGCATCCACAACCAGGAAAGAGCAGAACAGCACAATCGCAGCAATTACTGCCCCGAAAGCAGGATGATGATAATTGGTATTTTTGAAGCCGGACATCAATCAGAGTTATCTCACTGCAAAGTTATCATTTGAACTTTATTAAAACCAATAAATGCATCCTTTCGGCAGCAAAATAACAATAGAAATATTTTTTGCGGAATATAACTTATTAAAGACTAAAAATAAACATATGTTTTCTAAAAATTGTATATTATAAATTACCATTTTGTATAGAAAGAATCAGCCCATTACGCGGATCAAACTTCTTTCACCAATTAGAAATCCGGCAATATTTTTTTAAAAATACATTTAAATTTGAATGCTGCAAAACCAGATATGACTACAATTCTTAACATAAAATTAACACTAATTCATTCATTATTAGCTCAATGAGCCGAAACAATTTAAGAAAAATGTTGTTATTTTATTTTTAGTTACCCATGCGGTCTGGCGCATATTTACACCTCAGACATCTCTCACAACTGCCTGCCTGTCCTGCTCCCCTTTTCAGCATATATACTGACTCTCATTTTTTATTGTTCATTTCAAACAACACACACAAATGAAACATCTACTCATTTTTATTTTTGCAGCGCTCTCCATTCAGTTGCAGGCGCAAATAGCCATCAATACGGATGGTTCCAATCCCGACAATTCAGCCATGCTGGATGTAAAGGCAACCGGCAAGGGTTTTCTCGCACCCAGGATGACGCTTGCCCAGCGTCCGGCAGCTCCTGTTGCAGGTTTGCTCCTTTATCAAACTGACAACACGCCGGGATACTACTATTACACTGGTTCGGCCTGGCAACGTTTTGGCACCTCGGCAAACGATTACTGGCAACCCAATGGATCCAATATCTTTTTTAATACCGGGCGCGTAGCCATAGGTACCAACGTACCTGAAGACAATGGGTTGAACGTAACGAATTATCTCATTGGCAAGGCTGCAATCAAAGGGAATGACCAAAACGGAGCTGAGACTTATGCCACCGGTATGCTGGGTGTGTTAAGCCCGCAATCTATGGGAGCGCCTGCTTTAGTTTACAATGCCGGTGTTATGGGCATAAAACCTGCGCTGGGCGCCAATGGTGCCGCGGTTTACGGATGGAACAACGATGTGAATGCAACCAATTATGGCGGTCTGTTTGTTACTGATGGTATCAATGAGAATACCAATTATGCTGTAAGTGCAACAGCAAGCGGGGCATCGGCCAATTATGCCGGAAATTTTAAAGGCCGTATTCTGATTGAAAGCCACAGTGGCGGATCAGGGGGTGCAGACTCATTATCAACGCTACTTGACGCCACCGTTTTACACACGCGTTCAGCAGATACCCGGGCATTAAGAGGGACGTCTGTGAATGCTCCCGGCTGGGGAATAGGTGTTGAAGGTATTGGAAGTTACCGGGGTGTTGTTGGCACCGGAAACGGACAAACTTATACCGGAACCACTTACGGGGTATATGGCAGTGCGTATGGCGGTACAGAAGGTACACGAATAGGGATATATGGTTCCGCCAGCGGTGGGGCAAGCAGTTGGGCCGGATATTTTGCCGGCACAACATATATATCCAACGATCTAAGAATTGGAACCACCAATCAGGCTACAGGATACAGACTCTCGGTAAATGGAGGAATTGCCTGCAATGAAGTTCTGGTTCAGGCAACGGCAAGCTGGCCGGATTATGTATTTGCCCCGGAATATGAGTTGATGAGTCTGCAATCGCTTGAAGAAAGCATTCTTAAAAACAACCACCTCCCGGGAATTCCTTCTGCAAAACAAGTTGAGGCTGAAGGCATCAAACTGGGCGATATGCAAAGAATGCTGCTCGAAAAAGTGGAAGAACTTACCTTGTACCTTATTGAACAGGATAAGGTCATCAACCAGCTAAAAGAAGAAGTTAAAGCTTTAAAAGCCGATAGCCGGTAATGTTACTTTTAAAGAGCTTTTCACCTTTTAAACAAAGAACCATGCAAAAATTTAAACGGGTTGGTTTATTGCTGCTAATGGCAATGGGCATTTCTTCTATAAGCGCTCAGCAACAGCAACCATCAGAAAAATCGCAAATACAAAAAACGGTCGTTAAAAACGAAGCTTCTCCCATTGATCCAAAGCTTACCGGAATTGAAAGGGAGTTACAGACTGGCACATTGCACACCAATCCTGCCAAAATCAGCACACCCCTGGTGGATACCAAACTTCAGGGAGAATGGGCATTCGAACCGGAACCGGCACCAGGCAGACCCGGAATAATTCCCGTTGATCCCAAAAGGGAAGATGAAAGCTTCACAGAGCATCCAAAAGCAATCAGCTTACAACCTACCGGTGTGGATGCCTCAATTGATCAGAATACCGGACAAAAAACTGATGCTCCTCCGATAGAAGTTACCAATTACAGGGATATGAAAGGAGAAAGCAAACAAGAGGCCCCGGAAGCGCAACCTGGTATCATCAATTATCGAAACATGCAGGGGGAACGCACACAACTTCCCGGTGAAAAACCAAAGTAACCTGAATTTCATTTCATTAAAAGCAACACACTTATGAAGAAAGTTATACACCTGGGATTAATGCTGCTATTTGTAACCTTATCGGGTTTGCTTTTAGCGCAGCAAAGCCCTCCTTCGGATTTATGGCTTAATCCCGCAACTACAGATTTTGAAACCATCCGGCAAACGGTAGAGCAATATTATGCTGACAAGGAAAAAGGCCGGGGTACAGGCTACAAGCAATGGAAGCGTTGGGAGTTTTTTCATCAGCACCGGCTTACTGCTGACGGAAAAATCACCAATGTGGCAGCCAAAACCTGGGACACCTATCTGGAACACAAAGCTCAGTTTGATAATGGTTCAAGAGCACCACTATCCACGAACGGCTATTGGAGTTCTATCGGACCCACCACCTATACCAATCTTGCGGGCTGGAATCCCGGTATTGGCCGGCTGAATGTTATTGCCTTTCATCCAACAGCCTCCAATACTTTCTGGGTTGGAGGACCCTCAGGAGGCTTGTGGCGCACTACCAATGGCGGAACAGCATGGACGCCACTGACTGATGGCATGCCAAATATAGGGGTATCAGGCATCGCTGTCAACTACAACAACACCAATATAATGTATATCCTTACCGGAGATGGAGATGGCGGTGATACACGATCTATTGGCGTACTAAAAACCATAAATTGCGGCGAAACCTGGCTCACTACCGGTCTTAGCTGGACAGTACAAAATAATGTAAGGGGATATAAGCTGCTGATTCATCCCACCAATCCTAACATTCTTTTTGCGGTTACCACTCTTGGAATTTTTAAAACCACAAACGCAGGCTTTAGCTGGACAAATGTATTGTCAGGCAGCTACCGCGACATCGAATTTAAACCCGGCGATCCTGCTTATGTATATGTGTCGGGCACATCCACTTTTCATCGCTCTACGGATACCGGTGAAAACTGGACCCAGATAACCACCGGCATGCCCTCAGGCTGCACCCGGATTGCCATTGCCGTTTCACCCGCAAATTCGGCCTACGTTTACCTTTTTGGCGGGCCGCCTACTGCAGTTGGTGCTTTTAAAGGATTTTATCTATCTACAAACAGTGGTTCCAGTTTCTCAACACGATCAACCACTCCAAATCTGCTTGGTTACTCAAGTACCGGAAATGATGATGCTCATCAAACCACCTACGATCTTGCCGTTGCCGTATCGCGCACATCAAGCTCAAATGTAATTGTTGGAGGTATCAACACCTGGACATCAACCAATTGGGGAACTTCCTGGACCATTTCATCCTGGTGGGATACCCGTGGAAATACGATAGGTTACACCCATGCCGATATTCATGAACTGGCAATCAATCCTCTGAACAATTATCTGTATTGCCTGAGCGATGGCGGCATCTTCCGTTCAACCAACTTTGGTGATACTTGGACCGATTTAACGTCCGGTATTTCAATTACCCAGTGGTACCGCATTGCCGGCACCCAGGCAAATGCAAACCTGCTTATCGGTGGCACCCAGGACAATGGTTCGAACAAATGGACTGGTACCAATAACATGCAACACCTGCGGGGAGCAGATGGTATGGACTGCATGATAGATCATACCAATTCAAACATCATATACACCAACCGGCAAAATGGCGCTCTGGAAAAATCTACAAATGGCGGTACTTCATTTACCTACATTCAACCAGCGGGTTCAAGCGGAACCTGGGTAACACCTGTAATTATGAATCCATCAAACGCAAACACAATATATGCGGGATATACCGACGTGTATAAGAGCACCAATGGTGGTTCAAGCTGGACAAATACCGGGGTGAACGGCAGCAGCGCGATGGCTATGGGAACCAGCAATACCAATCGTATTTATGCTGCGAGTGGAACCTCTATATGGCGTTCAGACGATGCCGCTGCTACCTGGACATCAATCAGCAGTGGTTTGCCATCCAGAAACATTACGGGTATTACCGTCAATCCTGATAATTCGCTGGATGTATTCATAACTGTAGCTGATTACGTGGCTGGTCAAAAAGTATATGCCTCATCCAATGGGGGGGCTTCCTGGACAAACATATCAGGGAACCTGCCCAACACAATCATAAACTGTATTGCTTATGAGGACAAAAACGGATCACCAGACAATGCCTTGTATATAGGTACTGATATCGGTGTGTATTACCGCGATGAAACGCTTGGTTTCTGGATCCCCTTTATGAATGGGTTGCCCACCGTACCGGTATTTGATCTTGAAATAAACTATACGGCTGGATTAATACGCGCGGGAACCTATGGCAGGGGATTGTGGTCATCCGACCTCTATACTTCCTGTCCAACGGCCTATTATCTTACGCAGGGAAACGATCCGGGGAATCCGAATTACACAGGGGTTCAGAACTATGAAGCCAGCATTTCTGTAACTTCCAGCCGGATAATTACCGGAGGTGTTGGCACTGACGTTACCTATAAAGCAGGCAACTATGTGCAGCTTACAGAAGGATTTCATGCAAGAGAAAACAACCTGTTCAAAGCAGTGCTGGGGCCCTGCCAGGTTCCCTTAATTGCAGTTTCAGGAACCTATGCCGGAGCTCAGACGGAGTAACTAATTCAATTTTAATGAAACAACCATCAACAATTTAATATTCAGCATTATGAAAAGTCAAATCGCACAATCTGTCCATTTGGGAAAAGCAACGTTAAGCTTTCTTTTGATGACAGGCTTTTTCTTAACCTGCCTGAATCAATATTCATGGGCTGAAAATATCATAACCTCCGGAACAACCCTCAGGGTAACACCAGGCACCACCCTGGTTTCTGTTGAAAACATGGTGATTAAGAATGGAGCTACCCTTAACAATGCAGGAACGGTAATTGCCCGAAAAAATGTGGTGAATGAAAATGCAGCCGCCAATTCGCTGGGCACTGGAACGCTTCAGATAGCCGGAACGGTGCAGCAAACCATAAGCGGAACCAATATCATTCAAAACCTGGTGATCAATAATGCTGCCGGCATGGTGAATGGCGGTCAGACCAGGGTAGAGGGAGTTCTCACGATGAATAGCGGCCGCATTATTCTGGGAAGCAACCATTTAACCCTTGGTACTGCAGCCAGCATTGCCGGAGTCCCTTCTGCATCAGCTATGGTTGTAGCTACAGGATCAGGAGAGCTGCGCAAATCATTCTCTTCAGCCGGAAGTTTCACCTTTATTGTGGGCGATAACACGGGAACCGCCGAATATACGCCGGTCACCCTTTCGTTTTCAGGTGGTTCTTTTTCAGGATCAAACTATGCTGGCTTAAAGCTTACCAATGCGGCTTATCCGGGATCTGGCAGCAACTATTTAAACCGGTACTGGGTGGTTACTCAAAATGGAATTACGGGTTTTACCTGTAACGCCACTTTTCAATATACGGTTGCTGATGTAACAGGCAGTGAAAATACGCTGTTATGCGTTAGGGTGCTGCCCGAACCACCGGTGAGTTTTAATCCGGCCAATACTACCTTACATCAATTGACGGCCAATGGGCTAACTACATTTGGTACTTTTACAGGCCGCTCTGCACTTACGGATAAAACACTCAATTTAACCCTCTTTATTGAAGGGCTTTATAATGGAGGTGGCACCATGCGCAAAGCTTTAAATGGTACAGGACCACAATTTCCCGGCACCACAGCCGATCAGATACAAGTTGAACTGCACAATCCGGCCAACTATTCCAATATTGTTTATACTTCCGGCAATGTCAATTTATCCACAACGGGACAGGCATCTATGACCATCCCGGCAGCCTATGGCGGGTCCTATTACCTCACCATCAAACACCGCAACAGCATTGCAACGGTATCATCCACACCCGTTTCTATGGCGGGCACAACCATCACTTATCCATTTAATGTTCCTGCAATGGTTTATGGAGGTAATTTGCTGATGATGATTGATGGTGTGTATGCAATTTATAGTGGTGATGTTAATCAGGATGGTTCTATTGATACCGGAGATATGTCCCCGGTGGACAATGATGCTTCGAATTTTGCTACCGGCTATTTGTCTACTGATGTCAATGGGGATGGCAGCATTGATACCGGCGACATGACCATTATTGATAATAATGCTTCCAGTTTTGTAGGTTCCATAACCCCTTGACTGGGCTGAACCGGAATTAAATCTCGACCAGAATTTCTCCCTTTCCTGATGCTGTGATGCTCCCAATTATTGCAGCCGGAATATCTTGTTTGTGCAATGATTTTATTAATATGCCGGCTTCTTTGGGCGACAGACTGATTAACAATCCACCCGAAGTTTGTGCGTCACACAATATGGCTTTTTCACCAGGAGATGCCGAACCAAAATCAGTGTAAGTTTCGGCATAAGCTACATTAGCAAGTGTGCCTCCCGGCACTGCACCGGCCAACACCATATCAACAACTCCCTGAATAAGAGGCACCTTATCAAAATTAACTGTGGCCTTAACGGCAGAAGCGCTGGTCAGCTCATGCAGATGTCCAAGCAAACCAAAGCCGGTAATGTCGGTACAGGCATGTACTGTGCGCATAACCATCTGTCCGGCAGCAGTTTTATTCAGGTTCATCATGATTTTTACAGCAACATCCACCACATCAGGCTCAGCCAATCCCAATCTGGATGCCGTTGAAATGATACCCGTACCAATGGGTTTGGTAAGGATTAGCACATCACCAGGCTCAGCTCCTGCATTAGATATGATCTTTTCAGGATCAATCAAACCCGTAACTGCCATGCCAAATTTGGGTTCATTGTCTTCAATGGTATGTCCACCCAGAATGGAAATACCGGCTTCAGTTGCCTTGTCGGAGGCTCCGCGCATGATGTCTTCAAGTACCTTTAGGGGCAAACGATTTACCGGAAATGCCGCGATGTTCAATGCGAATACGGGGCGGGCACCCATGGCATAGATATCGCTCAGGGCATTGGCAGCAGCAATGGCTCCAAATTGATAAGGTTCATCAACTATTGGGGTAAAGAAATCGAGGGTTTGAACCACAGCCAAATGATCTGACACCTGATAAACGGCGGCATCATCGCGTTTTGATGCACCAATCAGTACATTAGGATCAGTTGCCGGAGCCAGTTTTGTCAGCACAGCCTCCAGATCGGCAGGCCGCATTTTACAGGCACATCCCAGTCCATGAGTGAATCGGGTTAATTTGATTTCATCTTCTGATTCGCTAAACGCTTTATTTTGATCATTGCGTGGTTCAAATGACTTTATTGCATTTGAAATGATCTCAATGGCTTTATTTACTTCAGCAGTGGTAGTATTTCTGCCCACCGAAAACCGGAGTGTACCCTGGGCATATTCGGGGGGAACACCCATGGCACCCAGCACGCCTGAAGTAGTATCACTGCCCGTATGACAAGCGGCTCCGGCTGAAGCAGCCAATCCGGGCATTGCCTGCAGAAGTGAAACTGCATTCAGGTTTAAAAATGAAAGACTTAATGTATTGGGCAGGCAGTGTACCGGATGACCATTTACCCTGAAATTACTCAGCTCATGCCGTAGCCCGTTCAGCAGCAGCCTTTTCATCTGCGACAGATGAATAATTTCATTCTCCATACCCTGACGCGCCAGTTCACAGGCCTTGCCTAAACCCACAATTTCAAGCACATTTTCAGTGCCGGCTCTTAAATTTTGCTCGTGGTTGGCGCCATGCATGAGCTTTTCAATTTTCACCCCGTGCCTGATGTAGAGTGCACCCACACCTTTGGGAGCGTATAACTTATGTCCCGCAATGGAAAGCAGGTCAACCTCAAGCAATTTAACATCCAGAGGAATTTTACCGGCTGACTGAGCTGCATCTGTGTGCATGAGCGCACCATGACGACGGGCGATCTGAGCGATTTCAGCAATCGGTTGAATGGTTCCCACTTCGTTATTGGCATGCATCACCGAAATAAGTATGGTTTCGGGCTGCAACATTTCTTTTATAACATCCGGATTCACCATACCATATTCATCCACAGGTGCTATGGACACCTTGAAACCATGCTGACTTAAAAAGCCGGTAACTTCGCTTACCGCAGGATGCTCCACAGCAGATATAATAATATGATTGCCATGTGGTTGCATCGCGAATGCAGCACCTTTTATTGCCATATTATTCGACTCTGTGCCTCCGCTGGTAAACACTATTTCCTGTGGTTTGGCATTGATAAGGCCGGCTACCCGCGACCGTGCCTTTTCCAGAGCTACCCGTGCTTTGATACCAAATTCATGGTTACTGGATGGGTTCCCGAAAATGGCCTCAAGATAGGGCCGCATTTCGTTGGCTACCGCTGCATCAACAGGTGTAGTGGCGTTATAGTCAAGATAGATCTGTTCCATGGTTGTTTTTTTGAGAAAGTAAAATCATCTGGCGGGCATGAGCAATCATGTCATCATCATCAATAATTAAATAATCAACTTTGCGGGTGTTAAATTTCCTGAATGCTTTGATATAGTTCTGATCGTAGTACTTCAATAATTCCGAAACAGCAGGTTCAAAATTACCCTGATTTATATGCCCGATAATTTGTTCAACTTTTGCAGCACCCAGTTGTTGCCGGAGCCTGGTCACCGCATCTGTGAGCAATGCAGCATCAAACATCCCGTATTCTGCCAATATACGTCTGATTCTTTCCTGAATGGGAACCTCGATAAAAATCAATGGGCTGCTTTTTACTTTTTTAAAAAAGGGATCCGGCAGCGCAACAGTACCTATACTCCTGCTTTCGTCCTCCACCCATACCCTGAGATTAGTGTTCAGCATACGAATGCTTTCATAAAGATCATTTTCAAACTGCTCATTGTTGGGTTGTTCGTGCTGCCCCAGATAGCCAAATACGGAGCCTCTGTTGCTGGCCAGAGCTTCCAGGTCGATCACCTGCTCACCCATGGATTTAAGGGTGTGTAATAATGGAGTTTTGCCACTTCCGGTCATGCCTCCCACAACAATAAATTCAGGCCCATCGGTAATATGCTGACGTATAAAACTTCGATAAGCCTTATAACCGCCTTCAAGTACTTTAACGGTATAACCGGCAAACTCAAGCAGCCAACCCATAGCTTGACTCCGCATTCCTCCTCTCCAACAATGCACGATGACACCTTCAACTTTTTTATGGGTTAGGCCGTTGATTTTTTTAACGAAACGAGCAAACCTTGGTCCGGCAATTTCAAGCCCCAGCAATAATGCAGCATTTTTGCCCCCGTTAGCATATCGCATACCTACCTGCGCCCGTTCTTCATTGTTGAAAAGGGGCAAATTGATGGCTCCCGGTATGTGCCCCAGCTCAAATTCAGCAGGTGAACGCACATCAATCAACAGATGGGTGGATCGAAGGTCGAAAAGCTTGCCGGCATCAATGGTGGGAATCATGCGCCAAAATTACCCATTTTTTTTTCAGGCTACAGTAACTTTTATTTCATCGCCCAGATAAATGAGCCAGGCTTTCACCTGCGGATATCCCATAGCCGTGAGCAAACTTGCGTACTGTTGCACCTGATGGTGATGTGATTGATGCTCTGTACCGGTTTTATAATCAATAACATCAGTACGACCAGGTCTGAATACAATGCGATCAGGACGACAACTTTTTCCGCCACGCGTTAATATTTCTGCTTCGTTTATTCCCCGAATGCCCGGTTCAAAAAACATCCCTGCCACCTGATGATTCATCAGTGCCTTCAAATGTTTTTCAATATTGGCAGCCTGTTCCGGAGATATAGATCCTTCACCCAACAAGCGCTCAACAGCAGGTTTTACGTCTTCTGCTACTGAAATGGCCTTCAGTGCTTCATGCATCATCAGACCCGCTGCCTGAATGGCCTCAGGTGCGTCTACCAGCCAATAATCCGGAGCACGTGAAGCAATCACTATGCGATGATGCCAGGCATTGGAGATAAATTCAGGAAGCAATGCCTCATTTGGTTTCCATTCATATCCACGAATACAGGTGCCTTTTCCCATCTCCATTACAGGATTTAAACGGGGATCGTGATTATTCTCCACATAAAAAGCCGCAAAAAGATCGGTCATGGTTTTGGTTTGTGATGCTGAATCTTTCTCTGGGAGTTTGCCGGTAAATACAAACAAACGTTCTGAAGGCCTGGTAAGTGTTACATAAAGCATATTGAGCAAATCCAGGTATGCCTTTGCCTTTTCTTCTTCGTAAAGCGCTGCAAAAGGCGTATTCAGTACCTTTTGTGTAAGTTTCAACATTGCGACTTTTACTTCCGGTAAAAGTGGATCATCCTCAAGTGTCACCCAGGTGTAATCTCTGCCTGTTCTGACTGTATAATCTACAAATGCAGCTATCACTACCGGAAACTCCAGTCCTTTGGCTTTATGTATTGTCATAACCTGAACCGCATCGGCACTGGCAGGAAGCACCACCGAAAGCCCGGCTTTTTGTTGTTCCCAATATTCAAGAAATCCTGATATGCCCTGATCACTGCCTAAAGAGAAGGAAAGTATCTGATCAAGGAAAAATTGAGTATACAGTGGAGCTATTTCGTTGAGGCGAAAGATACGAATAAGAGTTTGGGTTTGATCAAACAAGGCCTGCGCTTCCAGTTCTTGCACATTAATGTGGAAACCATTTTCATCAAGCAATTTGTAAAACAACGCAATATCCAGGGATTGCTGAAGCATTGCATGACGGGCTGCGGCTCCGAAAGTGCCACAAGAATAAAGATACTCCAGAATATGAGCTGCTGATACAATATCCTGAGGATTAAACAATAACCTGAACCATGAAATCAGGAACTGAACTTCAGCAGCATTATTCAGCAGCAGTGAATCGGAGGAGACTACTTTAATACCTGATTCAGTCAGGTGGGAGGCTATTACTTGTCCGGCAACATTGGTACGCACCAGAATGCAGATATCGCCGGGCTGATATCCTGCCCTCACGTTCTCATTCACGCAATCAAGCACCTGATCACACATAGCTTCTTCATAATTATCCGCCGTTCCGGTGTATAAAGTGATCCGGATCAGGCCTCCGGTTTTGGCCGGATCAGCTTCCTGCATTACTTCATCATAATAAATACTTTTTTCATTTAGAAACCAGTTAGCGGCAAAGCAAAAAAAACGGTTGTTAAAATCCACAATTTCTTTACGCGAACGCCAGTTTTTGGTAAGCTTATCCTGAAAAAATTCCCGTGCAAGGGAAGCTGACCGCTGTGCAACGATCAAACTTCCAGTTGGATTACTCACCTGAGGCAGGTTAACAAACTGATCGGCATCGCCATTACGCCAGCGATAAATGGCCTGCTTTCCGTCACCCACAATCATATTCAGGTGACCTGTTGAAAGTGCATTGTCCAGCATTGGCAGCAGGTTCTGCCATTGCATTACTGATGTGTCCTGAAACTCATCTACCAGAAAATGCCTGTACTTCTCCCCTGTCCTTTCGTAAATAAAAGGTACCGGCTCATGCATTACAATTTCAGAAATTATCTTGTTAAACGCCGCAATGGGTACGACATTTCTTTCCTTTAGCACCAGGCTTAGTCTTTCAGAAAGCGCATTTAATACCGCCATGGGGTATAAATTATTCCGGAGGATACCATACAATACCACCTGCGGAAACCTCTCCTCTGCCAAACGCTGCATCCTGTGGTATATAGACAATAAATCATCCTTTATCTCCATCAGGGCTTCTTCATCTTTGATTAATTTATTGTTTGCCGGTGTCCATTTGCCCTGCTCCACAGTTTCAATAACATACTTATTGGGACCTCCTTTTTCAATTCGTTTTACGGGATCATTAAAATAGCCGTAGATTCCGCTATCTTTTCTGTAAAAAACATCAGGTGATATGTGATGACTGTCAATAAGTGATATGGCCTGATTGCCCAAATTCTCTATTTCCTCGTAAAACTTCCGGATATATTCCGAAATATTATTTTGCAGCGCTTTAATGCTTTCGGGCGTATAAGCACCAATACGGTCAATGTAGCCGGCGGCCGATTCATTAAAAAGATTTTTTGCAAAACTGGTCAGTAAAGTATCAATTTGCCAGTTTTCATCATTGTCTGCCTGATCTTCAATATAATTTACCAGAATGGAAGTCAATCCGGCATTGCGTCCGGCATCTGCCAAAACCTTATCCACAGTAAGCCTGAGCAACATATCAGTATCCATTTCCACCTCAAAATTGCTCATAAGCTTGAGATCAAAGGCAAAGGTGCGAATAATCTTATGCACAAAACTGTCGATGGTTGAAACAGCAAAGTCGTGATAATGATGAAGTATTAACCCCAGAGCCTGACGTGCATTTTCCTGCAAGGGCATGGGCTCCAGACCTGTTCTTTCGCACAACTGATTAAGTTTTTCTTTATCAAATCCCGATAAAGCAGCCACATCGGCAGAAGACAAAAATTTAAGGGTATCTAAAATGCGCTGTTTAATCTCATTGGCAGCCTTATTGGTAAAAGTAATGGCCAGAATGTGTCTGAAATCGGTGGGCCGCTTTAACACTATACTCAAATAAACCATGGTCAGTGTATGGGTCTTTCCCGATCCGGCTGACGATTTGTACACATGAAAGTTGCCTCTGGCACTCATAAAACAATACATTATAAGTAGAAAAAAACTATAAATCAGATCAAAAACAAATACATAATGCTGTTCTTATTATGGCTGTAGAACGATGAGTAAATGATTTCAGCAAAAATAACCATTCTGTTGATGTATTCAAAAGTAAAATTTAAGCTTTGCTGATATTTGAATGACTTATATTTGCAAATATTTCACACGAGTCATCATTCATGAAAAACGAAAATCTGGTTTACGGTATTCATCCGGTTATTGAGGTTATTAAATCGGGCAAAGAAATTGACCGTCTGTTTCTTCAACAGGGTCTTAAGGGTGAAATGTTGCCTGAACTTCGCCGGGTAATAAGAGAATACGCTGTACCCTATCAATATGTACCTGTAGAAAAGCTTAATCGTCTGGTAAAGAGCAATCATCAGGGGGTGATTTGCTTCGTTTCACCGGTAAGTTTTCAGCCCATCGAAAATTTATTGATGTCAGTGTTTGAAAGCGGGGAAACGCCTTTGTTCCTAATTCTGGATCGGGTAACTGACGTCAGGAATCTGGGTGCCATTGCACGTTCAGCCTCTTGCGCCGGCGTGCATGGACTTATTGTGCCTGAAAAAGGCAGCGCCCCCATCAGTGCCGACGCCGTTAAGACCTCAGCAGGTGCACTAGCCACCCTACCGGTACATCGTAGTAACAATTTAAAAACTACCCTCGACTATTTAAAGAATAGTGGACTCACCATAGTGGCTGCCTCAGAACATGCTTCAAGAAATTATTTCGACACTACGCTTACAGGGCCGCTCGCCATTATTATGGGTTCCGAAGAGACAGGCGTTTCCCGTGAATATATTCAACGCTGTGACTCGGTGATCAGGATACCGCTTACGGGCAGCATTGGGTCACTCAATGTTTCTGTGGCTACAGGGATTATTTTATTTGAAGTAGTCAAACAGCGGTTACAAGCTACCATATAAATCTGACAATCTGGTTTAAGTCATGAAACAGGATATGGATACAAAATATCACCTCAGCAACCGCCATTATTATGTTTGGACGGGCATCATCCTTTTTATGGCGTTGGCCATGCGGTTATATCATTTGAATTTCTCTTATTCAAACGATGAGTTGAGTGCACTTTCCCGTACTCTTTTCTCCTCATTCAGTGATTTAATAAGTAAAGGGGTATTGGTGGATTTCCATCCGGCGGGCATACAGATTTTCCTTTACTATTGGGTGAAACTTTTCGGCATGGACATGTGGGTGGTAAGGTTACCCTTTGCCATTGCAGGCACACTTGCCATCTGGCTTTCCATGCTTACCTTCGCTCGTTGGTTTGGGCGGCAGGCGGGTTTATTTAGCGGAGCAGTGCTCACTTTTATGGAATTGTCACTGCTTTATAGCCAGATTGCACGACCTTATGGGTCGGGGTTTTTGCTCAGCATGCTAACCATATATTTCTGGACACTTTTTTTGCAAAAGGACAAGCCGCGATATGATTATGCCCTGGGTTTTGCCCTGAGTGCAGCAGCCTGTCTGTATAATCATCATTTTAGCGGGCTTTTTGCATTTATGGCTGGGATAACCGGATTTTTTATTCTCCCGCGCACCCATCTTAAACTTTATCTGGCAGCGGGGTTTGTCGCCACCTTGCTTTATATACCCCACCTTTCCATAACTTTTGCCCAAATGAGCATAGGCGGAGTGGGTGAATGGCTGGGAAAGCCATCCCGGGACTGGCCACTGCAACACTTTTCACTGTTGTTTAACCACTCATGGATGGTAGCCGCCATAATACTGCTGGCAGGAGTGGCGCAATGGAAGTTTTATAAGCCCTATAAAGGAAGCTGCCAGTATCGGATTATTGCCCTCATTTTCTTTGGAGCTCCTATGGTGATTGGGTTCTTTTACAGTGTGTTTATCAATCCTGTACTCCAACACAGTATATTAATTTTTTCCGCACCGTTTCTCTTTGCCTTCCTGTTTTCATGGAGTTATGGAATGCCCCCAAAAGTGCTTAATGTATTGTTAACGGTTCTTCTTGCCGGCGGTATTTTTCATACCATTTTTATCAATAACTACTACAGCACCCAGCATTTTGGCGAATTCCGCGGCATTGCCGAAAAAGTGAAAATATGGAACGAGCAATATGGTGAGGACAATATTACCAGAGCCATGAACACCAACAACCCCTGGTATCTCAACTTTTATCTCAGGACTGACAGCACCACTTTTGTGCAATCGGAAAACCGTGGTGGGGAAGATCTGCAAAAGCTGAGCAAGTTGATCAACAATAGCCAAACGCCATATTTTATGTATGCCTGGCTAAAACCTACTCCACTTGAAATAAGTGATATAATTCAGGCAAGGTTTCCCTGTATTGTGCAGGAAGCAGATTATAGCGGTATGTCGAAGATTGTACTATATTCCAGATATGACGAAAAATGCAGTCAGCAATTATCTGACACTTTATATTTTCAGGAAAGCGCCTTCCCTGAAAACTTAAATGACACCGCGAAGCTGAATTTTCAGGAGTATTATCCGGGATTTGAAGGAAAATTACCGGAACACAACCACGATGAATCCATAAAGATACGTGCAAGTGCTGACGTGCTTACGGATTCTGCCAATACCCGTGCTTTATTAACTTTTTCAATGCACAATGCTCAAAATGAAACTATTTTCTGGACAGCGTCAAAGCTTAGTTATTTTGCAAAAGAAAGTGAATGGAGCAAAGTACTTCTTACCGTTGATCTACCTGCTGATATCCCGGATGAACATAAAATAAAAGTCTATCTTTGGAATCCGGGACATGAACGTATTTTCATACGCGCACTCTGCCTGGAACAATTCCATACCAACTCCACAAATGACTAAAATGCCAAATATTAAATCAATCAGCTTTTATGCATTACTTTTCATAACATTGACACTATTTTCGTGCAAGCGTGATAAAAAGGAATATTATATAGATGGTACCCTCAAGTCAATGCAGAGCTATAAAGGTAAAACTCCCGAAGGCAGCAGTGTCTGGTACTATCCAAACGGCAAAAAAGAGCTGGAAATCAATTATAAAAACGGGAAAGAACAGGGCGAAGTCAGGCGCTGGTATTTTAACGGAAACAAAGAATCGGTTGAAAATTTCATTAACGGTCGCAAATCAGGTGTTTCTTATAATTGGGATCAGGAAGGCAGGCTGGTTGATGAAAAAAATTATATAAATGACACTTTAAATGGCCCTTATATTAAATATCATCCTAATGGCAACATTATGATTGAGGGCAATTATAACAAAGGGTTGTTTGATGGAAAATGGACCTATTTTAATGAATTTGGGTTAATTATAGGCGAAGGCAATTTTACATCAGGCAATGGTATCCAAAAGGCATTTCATCCGGATGGGAGCATATGGGTAGAAACACCATACAAAAATAACCTGCGCCATGGAATTGAAAAACAGTACAGCAGTAAAGGTGAACTGAAAAAGGAAACATACTTTACCAACGACCGAATAGAAAAAGTGGTGAATCATTAGAGCAGTACTATACCCGGCTTCTCAATTTTTGCGGCGCTCTGACCGCTTACCGGTTTCTAACAAGCTACCATTCAGTAGAAATTATACATTATTTTGTATCAATGATTTAGACTTCCGGATGAAACATTTTGGGTTAAAAAAATAAAGTAGGTGTTTAATTTGGAAATCTCGTTTTTTATAGCATAAATTTGTACCACAATTAGCCACATTACGCTATTAAATAATCAAATAATTACCTTAACATCTACAAGATGAATTTGGAAAAAATCATGACTGACCTGGAGCAAAAACACCCGGGAGAAGTTGAGTACTTGCAAGCAGTACGCGAAGTTCTGGAATCCGTAGAGGAAGTTTACAACCAGAATCCACAGTTTGAATCGGCAGGCATTGTTGAACGCCTTGTTGAGCCCGACAGAATTTTAACCTTCAGGGTACCCTGGGTTGACGACAACAATAAGGTTCACGTGAACATTGGCTACCGTGTCCAATTTAACAATGCCATTGGTCCATACAAGGGCGGTTTACGTTTCCACCCAAGTGTTAACCTGAGCATTCTAAAATTCCTGGGCTTTGAGCAGATCTTCAAAAACAGCCTCACTACCCTGCCTATGGGCGGCGGTAAAGGTGGAAGTGATTTCAACGCCAAGGGTAAATCCAATGGTGAAATCATGCGTTTTTGCCAGTCATTCATGCTGGAATTATGGAAGATTATTGGCCCCGAAACCGACGTACCTGCTGGAGATATCGGCGTAGGTGGACGCGAAATTGGTTATATGTATGGAATGTACAAAAAACTGGTTGGTGAACATACCGGCGTTTTAACCGGAAAGGGAAGAAATTGGGGTGGAAGTATTCTCCGTCCTGAAGCTACCGGATTTGGCGGCGTGTATTTTGTTCAGGAAATTCTCAGAACACACAACATGGAAATTGAGGGCAAGACTTTCTGCCTGAGCGGTTTCGGTAACGTTGCCTGGGGCGCTGCATCAAAAATTTCAGAATTGGGAGGTAAAGTGCTAACCATTTCAGGACCTGATGGTTATATCCACGATCCCGAAGGTATTTCAGGCGAAAAGATTGACTATATGCTTGAGCTTCGTGCATCAAACCAGGATATTGTTAAGCCTTATGCCGATAAATTCCCTGGTGCAACATTTTACCCCGGCAAACGCCCCTGGGAAGTTAAATGCGATGTAGCTATGCCGTGTGCTACCCAGAACGAACTCCACCTGGAAGATGCCAATAACCTCATTAATAATGGTGTTACCATCGTAGCTGAAGTAGCCAATATGCCTTGTACTCCTGAGGCCGTTAATGCATTTTTGGGAAATAAAATCATTTTCGCACCCGGTAAGGCTGTGAATGCCGGCGGGGTTTCCACCTCAGGCCTCGAAATGACCCAGAATACCATGAAACTGAGCTGGACCGCCGAAGAGGTTGATATGCGTCTGCATCAGATTATGAAAAACATCCACGAACAATGTGTTACCCATGGTAAACAAAGTGATGGATACATTAACTACGTAAAAGGTGCCAATATTGCCGGTTTCCTTAAAGTTGCCAATGCTATGCTCGATCAGGGTGTAGTGTAACCAAAAAAAATAATCAGCAAAAAACCCCGCCCCTAAAGCGGGGTTTTTGCTTTTCATGATCAAACAGTGAACTGAATTATTACAAAGCCCGAAATGTAAGGAGTGTATGAGCTTTTTGAAAATAATCAGCAAAAAAAGACGAAAAACAGGGTTACTTTCAGCCTGTATTACCATTAATTATAAAACAGCTTGTATAACAGCCGGATATAATAACAAAAACCGCTAATTATGAAAACCTTTACCACCGTTGAGCAGGCCATAATTTTTGCCATCAATTCAGCCACTGAATGCGCAGAATTTTTCAACAACTTTTCAGACAAAGCCCGTAATGGCATAATTCGTAAACAGTTTGCGGGATATTCGCGCAATGAATATGCACAAATAGCAAAACTAAGTAAAATATTAAGAGACAAGCCGGCTTTTATGAACCAGGCATTCACTACCTCCTTGTCGGATGACCGGATTGGTAAAGCTCAGTGCCATGGTGCTGATAACCTCAGTTATTTGCAAACATTAATTATGGCCATGCGCCGTGCTCAACTGGCCAGGATACTCTTTGGTGAACTTGCCACCCAGTCACCAGACCAGGAATCATATGATATTTTTATGAGCCTGGCACAAAAGAAATCAACTCAACTCAATGGCATAGCCTGTGAGTATAATGAATCTTTACTCGTTTTCAGCTAGTAATACTTGTTACCATCTACCCCTGACCTGCCCTGTGGGCAGGTTTTTTTGTGCCTTATCCTTCCATTTTAGTGGCTTTGATCCGTTTGTTTTATTAAATTTGCAGTCCATTACAAACTGCCCTGCCTAAAGCGAATATGCAACTCATTCATCCTTTCGTCCTTTTCGGATTGTTGGCCATAGGCATTCCTATAGCTGTACATCTATTCAACTTCCGCAAGTACCGAAAGGTATATTTCAGCAATGTTAAGTTTCTTCAACAGTTGGAAAAGCGTACCAGAAAACAGTCGAAGCTGCTGCACTTACTGGTACTGGCCGCCCGCATACTGGCTATAAGCAGCCTGGTCATCGCTTTTGCCCAACCCTATCTTCCGGCTCCTTCGGGTGCACATCTGCAGGGCGTTCAGTCGGTTAGTGTTTTTGTTGACAACTCCTTTAGCATGGAGTCACCCGGCAACAACGGCAGATTACTTGACGAAGCCAAACTATTGGCAGCCGGCATTGCTTCGGCTTATGCCCCTGATGACAGGTTTCAATTACTTACAAATGATTTTGATGGCCGTTTTCAACGTTTCATTTCACGGGATGAATTTACAGAGTTGCTCAGGGGAATTGAAACATCACCAGCTTATCGCAATCTGGATCAAATTGTGATGCGGCAAAACGAATTGCTACGGGCCCAAACCACGCGGGCAAAATCTGCTTTTATAATTTCTGATTTTCAGCAAAGCACGCTTCTGCAACAACTGCCTGACACCTCAACCTATCCAGTTTTTCTGATACCCGTGGTGGCCCGACAGGTCAGCAATCTGGCCATTGATTCACTCTGGTTTGACAATCCATTGCTTCGCCAGGGACAGGCAGCGAACCTTAATATCCGCATCCGGAACTGGGGTTCAGCCGATCTTGAAAAAATTCCTTTAAAACTCTGGATCAATAATTCACAGCGATCAGTGACTTCCATCGACGTTGCAGCTTCAGGCTCAGCCACCACTACCCTTTCATTTAGAAGTGATTCTGCCGGACTTTTTAAAGGCAGAGCTGAAATAAGTGACTATCCGATAACTTTCGATGATAATTATTATTTCGCTTTTAAAGTATCGGAAAGTATTCCCATGCTGGTAATAAACTTCAACGAACCCAACGCCTACCTGAATGGAGTTTTCTCGCTCGATTCAGTAATAAACCTCTCCAATGCCTCTATACGGCAACTCGATTATTCCACATTGAATAATTACCGGTTAATTGTGCTCAACGAGCTGACTTCACTTACCACTGGAGCCATCAGCGAGTTTGACCGCTTTGTGGAAAATGGTGGCAGTTTACTTGTATTTCCTGCACCGGATGCCTCACCCGAAACACTCAATGCACTTACCAACACCTTAAAGGTTAACAGCTTTGGTGAAGCCGACTCAACCCGCATTAATGTCAGGAGCATCAATACAAGGCATCCGGTTTTTGCGGAGGTATTTGATCAGGGCAGTCTGAGCAACGACAATGTTGACCTGCCCATAATCAATAAACGGTTTCGTCTCTCTGAAAGTACCGGAACAGAGAGCCTTATCACCCTCGAGAACGGGAATTCATTGCTTACCATCTCCAGTTCAGGTTTAGGCAAAGTGTATCTGAGTGCCGTTGCCCTCTCTGAAAAAGCAAGCAACTGGCCACGGCATGCCATCTTTGTACCAGCCATGCTCAACATTGCTTTTCAAAGTGAAGAGATGTTGCCTCTTATGCATTATACCGGTAATACTCAGGCATTGAATATTGGAAGTATCAGGCCCGGGAACTCGGAAGTTTTTACTATAACCGGTGAAACAGGAGGTGCTGAGTTTATACCGCAGCTTAAAATTGTTAATGGCAAAAGTTTGCTTTTTACAAATAACCAGGTAAAAAAGGCAGGTTTTTACGATGTTATGGACAATAAAACAAAGGTAACCACGCTTGCTTTCAATTACCCGGCAGCCGAATCAAACCTCAATTTTGCTGCTTCAGATAAACTTGAAAATATAGTTGGCTCACGCAGTCAGTTTCAGATAATGAAACCCGGCAAGAAAGGTATTGCACAAACCATTGCAGACCAAAGTCTTGGAACACATTTATGGAAATGGTTCATTTTACTGGCACTTATTTTTCTTGCCATTGAACAGCTACTGTTGCGTTTTTTTAAACGCAGGTTTAAGGCTGCTCCAACCAACTGAGCTTAGAACTTTTTATTACGCATTCAAAATATGGAAGAAAATATCACCCCCCCACCCGATGACCAACTGCCTGAGGAGTATCCCGAAGTACTTCCCGAAGGTGGAGAAAGTGAATTGCATCAGGCCATTCAGTTATCGGGTATGTTCCAAAACTGGTTTCTGGATTATGCCTCTTATGTGATTCTGGAACGGGCTGTTCCCGAAATCATGGACGGCCTTAAGCCAGTTCAACGGCGCATCATGCATGCCATGAATGAGCTGGACGATGGGCGCTATAACAAAGTAGCCAACATCATAGGACACACCATGAAGTATCACCCTCATGGTGATGCCTCCATAGGGGACGCCCTGGTTCAGTTAGGTCAAAAGGATCTGCTGATCGACACTCAGGGAAACTGGGGAAATATACATACCGGCGACAGTGCTGCCGCGGCACGTTATATAGAGGCACGCCTGAGTAAATTTGCACTTGAGGTGGTTTTCAGTCCAAAAATTACCACCTGGAAACTTTCTTATGATGGTCGAAACAAAGAGCCGGTAAGCCTGCCGGTTAAATTTCCACTTTTGCTGGCTCAGGGCGTAGAAGGCATTGCAGTAGGGCTTGCATCAAAAATTCTACCCCATAATTTTAATGAGCTGATCGATGCTTCCATAAAAATTCTTCAGGGTGGAGAAATAGAACTTTACCCGGATTTCCCTACTGGTGGGCTGGCTGATGTGTCACGCTACAATGGTGGATTAAGGGGTGGAAAGGTACGCTTAAGAGCCAAAATCAGCCAGGTGGATAAGAAAACACTGCTGATCAGCGAACTGCCCTTCGGAACAACCACCGAAAGCCTGATTGATACCATTGTTACAGCCAACGAAAAAGGCAAAATAAAAATCAGAAAAATAGATGACAACACGGCCAGAGACGTTGAAATTCTTATCCACCTGATGCCCGGTGTTTCTCCCGATACCACCATTGATGCGCTGTATGCTTTTACCGGATGTGAAGTCTCCATTTCACCCAATAACTGCGTTATTCGTGAAGGCAAACCACATTTTATCAGTGTGGAAGAGATTTTACGCGATTCCACCACCAACACGCTCAGACTCCTGAAGGCAGAGTTAGATATCAGACGGCAAGAATTGATGGAGAACCTGCTGTATGCCTCGCTCGAGAAAATCTTTATTGAAAACCGCATCTACCGGCAAATTGAAGAGTGTACTACCTGGGAAGCGGTGCTTGAAACCATTGATAAGGCACTTGACCCCTATAAACCTGATTTTTACCGCGAAATAACCCGGGAGGATATTTTACGTTTAACCGAAATTAAAATTAAACGTATTTCGAAATTCAATACGTTTAAGGCGGATGAAACCATAAAAAACCTCACCGATGAAAAAGCCAGGGTGGAACATTACCTCGCCAACCTGATAGAATATGCGATAGAATATTTTAAGAATATCCGGCGCAAATACGGTGAAGGCCGGGAACGCCGCACCGAACTGCGTAATTTCGATACCATCGAAGCAGTTATGGTAGCTGCCACCAATCAAAAGCTGTATGTAAACCGGGCTGAAGGTTTTGCAGGTACAGGCCTGAGGAAGGACGAATACGTTTGCGACTGTTCAGACATTGATGATATTATTGTCTTTAGAGAAGATGGTACTTTTATGGTAACCCGGGTAGCCGAAAAAGTATTTGTGGGTGAGAAAGTAATCCACATTGACATATTCCGTAAAAATGATGATCGAACCATTTATAATCTTGTTTATCAAGATGGTAAAGCAGGTAATACCTATTGTAAGCGGTTTGCTGTGTTGGGAATCACCCGCGACAAAGAATATGATCTCACCCGGGGAAAGCCCAATTCTAAAGTACTTTATTTCACTTCAAATCCAAATGGTGAGTCTGAAGTAATCCGTGTTAATCTAAAACCCCGCCCCAAACTAAAAAAAGCCGTCTTTGACTTTGATTTTGGAGAATTGGCCATCAAAGGCAGAAGTTCTCAGGGAAACATCCTCACCAAACACGCAGTAAAGAAAATTACGCAGGCCGAAGCCGGATTTTCAACCTTAGGCGCTCTGGATATCTGGTTCGACGAATCGGTAAAAAGATTAAACACCGAAGGCAGGGGCCGATGGCTGGGCGCCTTTTCAGGAGATGATAAAATCCTGACCATCATGCAGTCCGGAAACTATCGCTTGTACACTTACGATCTGACCAACCACTTTGATGAAGACCTGCTCATTATTGAAAAATTTGATGAGCGCAAGCCGGTATCAGCCGTATATTACAATGCAGAAAAAGATTTCTATTATCTCAAACGCTTCCATATAGAACAAACCGACAAAAAAACTTCCTTCATTGGCGAGGAAGAGGGATCAAAATTAATGGTGGTTTCCACCGATTGGATTCCCCGGCTAAAGATATCTTTCGATGAGCAAGCCAATAATAAAGTGACAGATGATGAGGTGATAAATATGACTGAATTTATAGATGTAAAAAGTCACAAGGCAAAGGGCAAAAGACTGACTACACTTGTCATAAAGAAAATAAAACTGATCGATCCTCTACCCTTCACTCCGCCGCATGAAGAAGAGCAAACAGAAGAAGAACCTTCTGATGTTAACAATGATGAGATTGATCCGAAAAGACTGCCGGAGCTACCACCAAAAGATAAAAAAACCGGTTTAGACGGAGAAATCACCCAAATGACCATTGACTTTTAAAACAATACATAAAAATATTACTATGACTGACACTAAAATTCTTGATGTAACTCCGGATGTAAAATGGATTGGCGTGCTCGACACCGACATTGTTACTTTTGATGTGGTAATGGAAACCAAATACGGTACAACCTACAATTCCTATTTTATCAATGCTGATAAAAAAGCCATCGTGGAAACCACCAAGCTTCAATTTTGGGATACCTATATTCAAAAAATTGAACAGGTATGCAATCCGGCAGAAATTGAATACATCATTCTCAATCATACCGAACCGGATCATTCAGGCAACCTCATCAATCTACTTAAGCTGGCTACCAAGGCTACTGTAGTGGGCAGCGGCAATGCCTTACGCTACTTGTCCGATATGGTTGACATGGAATTTAATCAATTGCAGGTTAAAGACGGAGACACCCTTTCACTTGGCAACAAAACACTCCGGTTTATTTCAGCTCCAAACCTGCACTGGCCCGACTCTATATACACCTGGCTTATTGAAGACAAAGTACTGTTTACCTGCGATTCCTTTGGTGCGCACTATTGCACTGAGGAAATGTTTGATGACCTTGTGGGAAATTATGATGATTCTTTCAAGTATTATTTTGATGTAATTCTGAAACCTTTCAGCAAATTTATGCTGAAAGCCATCGAAAAAATCAGACCACTTGATATCCAGGTAATTTGTCCGGGACATGGGCCAATCTTGCGCTCAACATGGAAGAAATGTGTGGATAGATCGGAAGCACTGGCACGCGAAGCCCTGGATTACCCTGAAAAAAACCGGGTATTTATAGGTTACATCTCTGCATACAACAATACCGCTCAAATGGCGCAGACCATTGCTTCAGGAATACGAAAAGCAGGAATACAGAATGTAAGCATTGTTGATCTTGAACACAGCAGTCTGGATGTTATTGATGCGGAGCTAACCCGTTCTTCAGCCATTATGCTTGGCTCGCCTGTGATAAACCAGAATATATTACTGCATGTTTATCAGGTATTTGCACTGATAAACCCCATTCGCGACAAGGGTAAGCTGGCCGCAGCTTTTGGTTCTTATGGATGGAGCGGCGAAGGTGCCAGACAAATAGAAAGCAATCTTGCCAATCTCAAGCTTAACCTTTTTGAAGAAAACCTGTTTATAAAATTTAAGCCTCATCAAAAGGAAATAGACCAGGCCGAATCATTTGGCAGACGCTTTGGAGAGCGCCTGATGTCGCGAAAAACAGAATAAATTTAAATAAATTTCACTAGCATGAAACTAAAACCAGTATGCCGGCCATTCCTGATATTTACTCTTGTGGCTTTACTTTCAGGAATTTTTACAGCATGCAGTCCTGAGCGCAGGCTGGCCCGTCAATTTGTTACGCTTAAAGAACCGGTCACAGTGCTGTTGGTTAGCCCCGATATTGTTTACAAAAAGAGCTATAAGGTTCCTGATTCAGTGGATATTTCGTTACTTCCGGAAAATGAGGCAGAGGCGGCGCTCTTTTTTCAAACCCGTCTGCTTCAGTTTACCAACGACTCAATTTTTATTAACGATTTTATGCAAGGTGTGGTTTCCGCTTTACACAGCGCAGGAATCAAAGTATATGCTGCCGATTCAAGCTTAAGGTTTATTCAGTCAGAAACACCGGCTTACATCATAAATGTAGCTCAGTTGCAACTGGAAGAATATTACGATTCACTGATAACATCTCCCGACATATTTAATGATGATCAGTTATACGTTATCTATTACACTGCCATAAATATGAATAGCTGGTATGAACTTAGCCGGCTAAATAGTGAAAGCAGCAACAGGCAGGTACTGTTCAACAGTAAAACTGTGCAGGACTTTGTTGAGGGCGGTATGCGGTATGTACCCATTTCGGGTGACTATAAATTCATGAGTACCGTTGACAGCCTTACTATGTCCGATTTATATGAACTGGCCGGACATGTGGGATTCTTAAATGGCAGCCAGCTTTATGATTACCTGATGAATGCATGGATCAGACAACACCTGCCTAAGCAGTCTGGACCGATAAAAATGTTTTCGTACAATCCCATTTCCGGAGAATTGAAACGCAGCAATGACAGCGGTTTTACACCCATAAACAATTAAGAAAATTTAAGTTGTTACTTAAATAAGAAAAACTGCAACTTTTGTTGTGGTTTTTTTTATCGGAGGGTTAGAACATCCCGAATTGTCGTTCCTCGTCTGAGGATTGGATGATCTGAGGATTTGATGATTTGAGTTCAGCCCGCCTCTGGAGGGATTTGCCGCCGATCGTCGTTCCTCTTCTCAGGGCTTTTCCGAATCAGCTTTTCTCCCATTACCTCTCCTGCAGCTAAAAGAATACTCAAAAATTTTAACCAGAAATCATGTATTCGATAATCCGCTACTATCCTGTCACATGCATACCGGCCGGCTGGCAGATACGCGAAGATGCTATGGATGCTTTAAATAAACCCATGATCAAACGCTTAACATAATACAGGCATGTGCAGCCAGACCGGTCCTTAAAGACGCAATGTTGAGCTTACAGCGGGTTTCATAAAACAGTATAATATGGAGCATGGGTACCAGCCGCCTAAAGACAAAAAAGGGCCACCTTAAATGAGCAGCCCTTTTTTGGTCAGATAAGTCAATTTAATGTTATCTACTGATTATTAACCGGTTAGAGAATGACTTACCTCCTTTAATCACCTGAACAAGATACAATCCCTCACCCAGATTATTAACAGGAATATCCCTGATCAGTCCACGATTAATGTTAACTTCACTGACTATCCTGGCTTTTCCCAGTAAATCAAAGATCATTAGTTCGGCTTTGCCATTTTCACCCGTAGGCAACTGAATATTAATACTGGTACTTGCCGGAGACGGGTAAATCTTTACATTACGCACATATTCCACATCGCTATTACCGAGAGAAACAGTCCTAAAGCTCCAGGCAGGACTCCAGTCACTGGTGTCTTTATTACTTATCATGTTTGTTCTCCAATAATATACTGTGGCGCTGTCCATTATGTTTGCAGGCACTCTGAAGGATTGAGTGCTAATGTTTGATAGTTCATGAATGGGGTAAGTACGCGGATTATCGAATTCAGGATTTGACGCAATTTGCACTGTAAATCCAATCACCCCGGAAACTGAATTCCATTTCAAAATGGGTTGTAAAGGAACATTGGTAGCATTGTTGGCCGGATCAATATTTTTTACTGCAGCAATGGTTGAAAAACTCCAGATGGGAGAAAACAGGGTGTCTGTCGCATGAATGGCAGACATTTGCCAATAGTACGTGGTACCAAACATCAAAGTATCTGGTTTTTTCTTGGTATCTGTTTTCTGCGCGCTAAACAAATCATAGGAATGGATATCCGGATCAAGGGCAACATAAATATTATATTTATTGATTCCTTCTACCTTTTTCCATCTGAATTCAACATCGGGAACAACATTTGTGGCGTTATTTGTAGGATCCCGAAGCTCAAAAATGTTGGTAACCGTGAATGAATTAACATTACTCCAGGAGGAAGTATCCGCAGCATGCCGCCCCCTGATTCTGAGGTAATAAGTTAACCCGAACTTTAAATTTGAGGTATTTATTTTTTCCAGATTCCCGGGGATAGTGGTCATACGCATTTCAGGACTATCAAATGTAGCTACAGTATCCAATTGGTAATCAATATAGTCAATACCGGTTATGATATTCCATTTAATTTCAGCATTGGCATTCACTTTGGTGGCTCCATTGGCGGGTGTAAGAATAGTGGTTTGGGCCAAAACTGTAAAATCACGAACTTCCGACCATTCTGAAGTCCCCGATTCGTCTTTAGCCCTTACTCTCCAAAAGTAGGTTTCACCAAACAATAACATTGACATATCAATGCGGCTGAGCTCAGTATTAAAATTTTCGGGAGCAGTAAATTCGCCATCAGAACTAAGCTGAATTTCGTAGAATAGTCCAGGCATTCCGACGACGGCAGTCCAATCAAGTGTGACATTAGGGGGCACTCCGGTCTGGTTGTTTGCTGGTGCAACAAGTTCAGGTGTATAGATGGATGGCGCAGCCATACCCACAAAAACACCCAAAGTAAGGAGTAAAGAAAAGTATATCTTTTTCATATTTTTTGATTTATTTCTTGAAAGTTTAATTATCGGGCTTCTGTCATTATTGTGACAGAAGCCCAATAATTCAGTTTATCTTGTTACGATGAATTTTCCTGTTTTTACAGATTTGCCTGCAACAATACGAAGCAGATAGGTGCCATTGTGCAGTTCCCGCATCTGTTTGGTAAATATATGCCTGCCTTTGCCGGGTATTCCCAGTTCATAGTGTTTTATGAGCTGTCCGGTAAAATTAAATATATCAAGCGAAACCTGATCATCCGCATTAAGATCGAGTGCAAAACTCATTTCAGCATTTACCGGATTGGGGAAAATTTCTATGGAAGAAGTGTTTTGTGCCGGATTATTCCAGGGCTCTTCGTTAAAACCTACAAACTTCCGGTTCTCAAATAATCCATTACCATAGCTGGCCAGATAAATGGCTCCAAAATTACTCACACCGGGAATATCGTCTATTGCAGGGCGATCAACCGTTTGTTGACGGATCATCATTACCGGCAGTGATCCCATTCCTTCATTTTCTTCAGTCCAGTTGGGATTTTGCGATAAAGTTTCAGTAGTATAAATACCAAAATCGGTACCTATAATCAGGCGGCTTGAATTGTTCATCTCAATCAGACTTGAATAAACAGGCATGGCCGGGAGATTACCCTGTATGGCGGTAAATACAGGTGTTTGATCCAGAGCGTTTACTGTGCGGTATACAAACTCCTCATTTCCATAGTTGCCAAGGGTAACTATAACAATGTTGGAATTGTTTGGATCAACAGCCACAGAGGTAACATAGCGTCCTTCAAATTCTTTAATCACCGAATAAGATACTATACAGCCTGAGCTTCTTATATCAGCTCTGATAGAATCATATGCCAGGGCAAGGTTTGAGATACGAAGCAGGGATCCCTGCTGAGTTCCAACAAACAAATTATTGGCATCGGAGGAATAAGCCAGACAGGTAGGAACTCCCGAAACGTTGGCTATTTTATCCCAGGAAGGTAATTTCGCAAAATTGAGGACATCGCGCGACATATATACTGCGTTGGTAGTCCCGATAAACATAATGGAAGAAATTTTATCCTGAATCCATACCGAATCACCTTCTTGCAAAGGCTGCGTAAGGGTATACCTGAAAGGAAATTTGTTATTGTTGCTATAAGCTGTTACAACCGTTCCTGCATCCAAATCTTCTGTAGCCTTAACAGAAACACTATCGCGGGAATAAATGTTATTAAAACTTTCCCACAATCTGAAAGGCAGATTAAATACGCCGGCATTTGCATTTGTAATTTCAGTGCCGTATAAGAAATTGTTGGCTACTGAAAGTCCAAGGTCTGGTGAGCGCCACAACTCTCCGCCTGTAGTGGAATAAAACATGGTAAGTGGTTGAACCAGAGATATTTCAACTGTACCTCCTGTAAAAATGCTACGGGCCTGTCCGTCAACAATTGGAATAATATTTACGCCGGATTCAACAGTGTTGCCCGTACCATCAATATAAACTATACCATTGCCCTGAGATCCGCCCAAAAGATGACCTTTATCATCAGAGGCCACACTATAAAACATAGAAGTTTTATAGTTTTTGTTCAGTAATTTAACATTAAATGCCAGGTAGTTATCAGTATAAGCTATTCCTTTATCAGATGTCATATAAAGCTCCAGCGGGCTTGATGGCACCAGGCTGAGATTGTGAAAATAAATGCCACTCTCTCCAAAAGAACGTTGCACCCAGTTATAAAAACCATCTTCCTGCATTTTTAAGCCGGTCCAAACATTTACACCACCCAGAAGCACCCTGTCCGGATTGGTCGGATCAACGGTTATGGCTACGGCGTACTCTCCACGGAAGCTGGTACCACCGGCATTACCAAATACATTAAATATATTACTTCCGCCAGGGCCGATCATTCTCCAGCTCACTCCTTTATCTTTGGAAACAAACACACCACGCATCTGATTTTCTTTAAAAAATACGGTTTGTGTACCATCTGCAACAAGTACTGCATAAAGTACCGAAGGATCAGAGGGTGCAAAAGCTACCTCAATGCGTTTGATGCCGGTATTGGGAAGACTATCATTTCCGGCTCCTGTAGATCTTAGTTTGAATCCGTCAATGCTTCCGTTGTCAGAAACATATAATTGATAATCAACTACTGCCGCTATGGTGCCATCCGCAGCAATTTTTGCTTCGGTGCCCATTCCGGTAAGCTCAACACCATTGGCTTTAGCCATAGTCCAGGTCTGCCCTCCATCGGAAGAATACCTGATACCATTATTGGTAGCGGCTACCACTTTATTGTTATCGGCTGCCACCTTGTTTATGAAAGCCCATTCTGCATCGGGATTATTAAAAGTACCCGGATTGGTTGAATTGAGCCGGGAAAAGTTGTTCCCATCGGTTGATTTAAAAATTCCCTGCCCAATAAATCCATCGAATTTATTGTAACGTCCGGTAGAAAAGTTCTCACCTGTTCCTACATAAATATCGCCATTTGGGGCCTGCGACATTGTGCTGACATTCAGCACCAATCCGCCTGTGGAAATTTGAGTCCAGGTTAATCCTCCTGTAGTGGATTTCCATATTCCACCTGCAACACTGCCTGCAAAAATGGTTTTCCCGCTCTGATCCCTGTTATCAATAATTAAGGCACGGGTCCGCCCGCCGAAATTATCTGGCCCTACCTCTGTCCATTTTAATCCAATGGCCGAGGAGCTCCGGAGATTATCTGCCTGATTCCGGGCTTTTAATACATCAGCGGGATCAAGTTGACCACTTATCTGATTGTTGCGCATCAGCGAGAGATATTGCAAATCGGTCATAGTGGCATCTATGGTACCGGTGGGTGCCAACTGCGCAAATACAGTCGATTGAAGCATCACAGCCATCAACATAATGATACCAATTCCCAGCTTAAATTCATGAAAGCCAACGAGTAAATTTCTACTTTTCATATTCGTTTAGTTTATGGATATTCTGTTTTTTAACATCACAAAATAGGGGCACAAGTTACGCCTTTTTTAAAGACCAACAAGATAAGCCCCCTGCTTTACTCCAGCAAATTTACATTAAAATCCGATTATGGGATGTTTTGCAGTTAAAAATTTGACAGAATAAATTGGGTCACATTTGAACAGGCAAATGTAGAGGAATTTAACATTAATTCACAACATATTTCTCAGCGAATTGATTTTTTTGTCACTTTTATCTGTAAGAACCCAAAAGAAAGCCTCTTTTGTGCTGATTAGCTGCATTTTTTTGATGAATTAAAAAAAATAAATCTGACATTTGGGATTAAGGTAGGATTTTTACTCAAAATTCCATACGTTTGCCTGACTGTTTTTTACAGCTGTTTATTCACCGTAAGCTTTTAATTAAATCTTAAGAATTATGAAATTTCTTCCCGGATTGCTCACAGTTTCTCTGTATCTTGCATCCTTTGTTATACAGGCACAGGATAGTATTGCCACATCAGATGGCTATATCTTTAAGATTAAGACAGAGTTAAAGACCACCCCCGTAAAAAACCAGTATCGTTCGGGAACCTGTTGGAGCTTTGCCACAGTATCCTTTATTGAAACAGAACTTCTGCGGATGGGTAAACCGGAAATAGATTTGTCAGAGATGTATTATGTGCGTAATGCTTATGAAAAAAAGGCCGAACGTTATGTTCGTATGCATGGTTCGTCAAATTTCGGACCTGGCGGGCAGGCTCATGATGTGATGAATATAATAAAAACCCACGGTCTGGTTCCTGAAAATGATTACCCCGGGCTGTTAAAAGGAGAAACTCAGCATGTACATGGCGAGTTGGATGCCGGCCTAAAAGGCTATCTTGATGCAGTGGTAAAAACAAAATCGGGGAAACTTTCGCAGGTATGGCCCGATGCGGTATCTGCACTGCTGGATGTATATCTGGGTAAAGTACCAGAAAAGCTAAGCATTAAAGGCAACCCTACCCCTCTTGAATATATGAAGCGCGAAGGATTCAATCCTGATGATTATATAGAAATCACCTCCTATACCCATCATCCATATTACACTGCTTTTGCGCTCGAAATCCCCGATAATTGGTCAAATGACACCTATTATAATGTACCTCTGGAAGACTTATACCAAATCATGCTGTCTGCACTCGACAATGGCTACTCATTTTGTTGGGATGGCGACGTAAGCGAAAAAGGTTTTTCACACGGTAAAGGCCTGGCCATTGTTCCTGACAAGAAAATTGAAAGTCTGGAAGGCACAGAACGATCGCGTTGGGAAAAACTTTCGGAAAGAGATAAACAAGCCGAATTATACACTTTTGATAAACCCCGATATGAGAAAACAATTACTGCTGAAATGAGGCAGGAAGCCTTCGACAACCATCAGGCAACCGACGACCATTTGATGCATATTACCGGGCTGGTTGCCGATCAAAACGGCACCAGATATTTTATAACCAAAAATTCATGGGCCGACAATAGCAATGATAAAGGCGGATACCTCAATATGTCTGAAGCCTATGTAAAATTAAATACCATTGCCATTATGATACATAAAAATGCAGTACCTGCCGACATCCGCAAAAAAGCAGGATTCTAAATTTAATAATCCGTAAAAAAGGCCGCTGCTTCATGCATGAAGCAGCGGCCTTTTTTTGAATATAAATATCAAAGTGGAAATAAAATTTTCGATATAAATATTATAAGGTATGTTGCTGCAAAAGTATTTGATTAATGAATGCTGTCAAAAAAGATATAAATAAAAAATACCATTAAAACCCAAAGATCCCAGGTGACACAAGACGCTGCATATCAGTGATTAAAGCTTAGTGAGGCTTTATATCTTTGTGCCTTAGTGGTAAAAAAGGAGTTTTTATACTAAGCTCATTAATTACCTTCCCTGATTACTTACCTTTCAATAAGTACAGTTTATGCCTGATTCTTTTCGTAACGGGGATGATAGATAAAGATCAATGAGCCGTCTTTGACCGTTTGTATAAACTCATCGGTCACTTCGGGCGGAATGGCCGGACAACCAAAACTGCGTCCGAGACGGCCATACCTGCGGATGAATTTTTCGGTAGCGTATTCAGCACCATGCACCACAATAGCCCTGTCCCAGGCTTTGTCATTTATATTTTTTTCAAGACCGCGCAAACGCATTGAGTTTCCATGTTTACCAATATACACCTGATCGGTAAGATAAAAACCAAGACTGCTTTGATGAGATTCGGGTACATTTGAAAATTGCCTGGCTTCGTTATCGCCGGAATTACGGCCATGAGCTACATAGGTGTTCAGTAACAACTCTCCCGTCTGCAGGTTTATGGTCCATAACCTCTTGGCGGTGCTGGGCATTGAAAAATCAATGAGGGTAACCACATGGGATTTTGCATAGGGCAAAAAAGCAGCCCAACGCGCCCTGAAACTGTTGATAAGTGCCGGGCTAATGATTCCTGAGAAAGCAAGCAACTGGTTCACTTCCTCTTTAGGTAAACCATTTTTTAACGGACTACCCGGTTTTTCCCGGGCAGGAAGCTGGTGAGCAAACACCAGCACTACCGTTAATATAATGATTTTAAATAGTTTATGAAAATGGAAAGTGTATCTTCCGGAATGGTGTCCTTTTATCATGGCGCAAAAATCAGCATAAATTCAATACCTTTTTAAAAATTTAAGATTTTTTTAAAATATTTTATGCCCCATTAGCGCAAATTATTATCGCTACATCATATAAAATGTATAAAATTGTTACTACTGTCGTAAAAGCAGATCGAATTGATGCCTGTTAAAAATTAAAACTGTAACTTATATCAGAAAAACAGCTTATTTCTTGAAAGAGCGGTTAAAATTCTTCTCCATGGCAGAGATTCATCACTTCATCCTGTCCCATCCCGTAGAAAGCGTCTTGTAACAGAGACGATTTAAAAGTTTCTTAGCAAACCCTGATTTAGATATTCCATCTTACCGTCTTGTTCTTTAGTGATTCTGATATGGCTTTGTCCCTGTCGTAAATATCGGTACGATAGTTAATTTCGCCGGCGGGGGTGCTCCAGGCCGTCAAATAATAAATATATACGCCAATCTTTTTGTTGAGCACAACCGTCTTCTCATTGCCTGCATTCATGGCTTGAGAAATTTTATCGAAGTTCCATTCCTCCTTATCAGAAAGCAGCAGTGCAGCGAGGTCCAGTGGCTTTTCCACCCTGATACAGCCCGAACTGAAGGTGCGTTGATCACGTGCAAAAAGTGAACGTGAAGGGGTATCATGCAAATAAATATTGTATTTATTGGGGAACATGAATTTTACTTTACCTAGTGAATTGTGTGCTCCGGGTTTTTGTTTAATAGAATACTTCATCCCCTTTTTCTTCCAGTTTACAGAAGCAGGATCAACAATTCTGCCTTTTGAATCATAAACCAGCATCTGCTTTTCATCGAGGTAGGAGATATTCTTCATCACTGCAGGAATCACATCGTTTTTCTGAATGGTAGGCGGAATGTGCCAGGAAGGGCTCAAAACCAGGTAAGTAATCTGAGAGTGAAATACGGGTGTTTTACGCGCATCTTTTCCTACAATAGTGCGCATTGATAATAAGGTATCGTTGCCTTCGATGACGTCGAGATGAAAATCAGCAATATTTACCATAATATATACAGGTTCTAATGAGTCAGGCATCCAGCGAAGCCTTTCCATATTTACATAGAGTTGCTGAATTCTGCTTTTAACCGGTACATTCAAAGCCTTTAGCGTATGCCGGCCTATAACCCCATCCCGGTTGAATCCAAATTGTTTTTGCAATTGCTTTACAGCAGCCACCGATTTTTTATCGTAAAGAAAAGGATTGAATAAGGTATCTGGTTCGTAAAAACCTAAAAAAGCCAATTTACTTTTTATCAGCGCCATGGCATCTAATGAATCTCCGGGTTTAATGGAGCGCACCAATTCTACATCTACGGTAAAATCTTCCCCAATTTTACCCTTTAGCCTTTTAGCTTCGGATACCATACCCTCGTATCCCGGATGGGGTGAGTAAAACCGTCTGAATCCTTCGGCTATTGAATTTCCTTTCAAGATGGACATCAAATGCTTATCGAAAGGCTGTTTGTTCTTGTCACGGGGTATATCCCAGATTGAGTTCAGGCTATCCGAATCTGTCTTTCCATAATAAATGTGCGAAGCCAGAGCAAAAAATGCATCTGAAAGGAAAATATCCAAACGGGTTACAAAGTCAGCATCAAAAAAAAGTTGCTTATTTTCCTCAGCCTCAACCCTTAAAGCTTTTAACTCGCGTAGATGGTAATCGTCAGGATTTAGCCCGTGGAATTCCGCTTCAGCAATAAAGTCAATCATTTCATCCACTCTGGCCACCGAATCGTAGTGTTTCATCCACAAAGGGAAGAATTCATTCTCTGTATATACTTTGGGAAGGAATTTAGTAGAATAAAGTTCGCTATTCCCTATATGAAAATGATTTCCCGGCCCCCTTGTTTCAAACACATTACGAATCCTTTCAGCCGCATACACCTGAGTGTAATTATAAGCCTGATCTTTAACCGTTTGTATGCTATCGCGAATCTGACTCTCGCGGTCAACCGGCACCTCAGTTTTATCAGAATTACATGAAAAGAAAATTGCTGCAAAAAAGACTAAATACAAATAGCGCATACTATAAAATTTGTACAAATGTAGTTCGTTCAATGGTTACTTAAGATTTAATTGCAGGTTTACCTTCCAAAACCATACCGAAAAACTTTTGGCGTATCGTTTGTTTAATTGTTAACAAAAAAATGCAGCCCATGTATCAGTCCGCCCGTTTAAAAGTTTTTGAAAAACAGGTTGCCAATAAATTCAACCTGTATAACAGCCTTTTCTTAAATCTCCCCTATCAAAAAGATGATGCCGTGGGTATACTTCTGCCCCTGCTTTACCGTCATTGTAAAAGGGGGCTGGAACAAGAAAAAGATCCTGATGAGATTTTAGATGACTTCTTTACCAACATTGCCCTATTAAATACTGAAAAGGAGCGCGTTGATTTTATGTTCAGTGTTATTCAATTTGTTGAACGTCAGGTGGTATTGTTCGACAGCGTGGAGGATGCTGCCTTCAATAGTTTAAGAGAACTGGGCAATTACCTTTCCGTGAAAGACTTTTTTCAGAAACTGGAAAGCCGCAAGAACTGGCGCAGCATAATTGAAAAACTTACCGATTTCAGTGCGCGTATTGTATTCACGGCTCATCCTACCCAATTTTACACACCGGCGGCCCTGGATATCATCAGCCGGTTGCGCACTTTAATAAACAACAACCAGATTGATGAGATTGAGCTTACACTCCAACAGTTGGGGCTTACCAGCCTTATGAATGCAGAGAAACCAACTCCGCTGGATGAAGCCCGCAATATTATCTATTTTATGCGAAATGTATATTATCATGCTGCGGGAGAGCTATATACCTATATTAAAGAGAGTGTTCGTGTGAAAAGTTTTGAAAATCCGGGTATCATAAGACTTGGGTTTTGGCCCGGGGGCGACAGGGATGGCAATCCATATGTAACAGCTGAAATTACCCAGGCAGTAGCCGATGAACTTCGTATGACGCTGATGAAGTGTTATTACAACGACCTGAAGGATCTGGATCAAAAAATCAAATTCAAAAAAGTGATAGCACCTCTGAATGAGTTAAAAGAAAAGCTATATACTTCAATGTTCGATGCAAAAGTTGTTCTCGATTACACTGAAATCATCCAACCCTTGAGTGATATCCGGGAAATGATTGTAGCAAATTATCATTCACTCTATTTGAAAGATGTAGATAATCTCATGGATAAAGTAAAAGTATTCAGAACGCACTTTGCCACTCTTGATATACGGCAGGACCATAGCATCCACCAGCAAGTACTGACGGAGATTCTGAAAAAAGCCGGATTGATTAAAAATAAATTGAACGAGCTGAGTAGGGATGAATTGATAAAGATTTTACTGGAAGCCGATATTGATGCCACTTTGATGCAATTTGATGATGAAGTGGTTAATGACACCATTAAAAACATAGGACAACTTAAATCTATTCAGCAAAAAAATGGGGAGCCTGGCTGCAACAGGTATATCATCAGCAACTCTTCCGACATTTTTGGCATACTGAATGTTTACGCCTTCTTCAGATGGAGTGGCTGGCAAGGCCCACTTACTTTTGACATTATCCCGTTGTTCGAAACCATGGAAGGTATGAACAATGCTGCCGTAACCATGCAGGAACTCTTTGACATACCTGCTTACCGCAAACATCTTAAAAGGCGGAACGACTGCCAAACCATTATGCTTGGATTCTCCGACGGTACTAAAGACGGCGGTTACCTTAAAGCAAACTGGGAAATATTCAGAAGTAAGGAAATACTGTCCGGTGTGTGTAAGAAAAACAACATAAAGGCCATATTCTTCGATGGCCGGGGCGGACCACCCGCTCGCGGAGGCGGTAAAACATACCGGTTTTATGCCGCGCAAACGCGCGAGATTGCCAACAATGAAATTCAGCTTACCATTCAGGGACAAACCATAAGCAGTAAATACGGAACCAGGGAGCAATTCATGCATCACAGCGAACAACTGCTTACTGCGGGGCTTTCCAATTATTTTTCACCCGATGAGAATGTTATAAGTGATTCCTCGCGTAAGCTGCTGGATGAACTGGCGCGCATCAGTTTTGAAAAATATACTGCCCTGAAAAACCATGCCATGTTTTTGCCTTATCTTGAAAATAAAAGTACCCTAAGGTATTATTCCAAAACCAATATCACCAGCAGGCCCGGCAAACGTGGCAGCAGTTCACACCTGAAGTTTACCGATCTTCGTGCCATCTCCTTTGTTGGCTCGTGGAGTCAGCTTAAACAAAATGTGCCCGGCTATTTTGGCACCGGAACGGCTTTAAAATCGTTGATTGAGGCTGGAAATCTGGAAGCTTTGAAGGCATTATTTAATGAAGTAGGGTTTTTTCGTACCCTGGTACTCAACAGTATGATGTCACTGCTCAAATGCAATTTCAACCTGACCCGTTACATTCAGAAAGATGAGGCATACCGGGAGTTCTGGAATATCTTATACGATGAATACCTGCTTTCCACAGAAATGCTCCTCAAAATAACCGGCTATACGGAATTAATGCAGGAAGAACCCATCTCAAGAGAGAGTATAAAAATACGTGAAAAAATTGTATTGCCCCTGTTGGTAATTCAGCAGTATGCATTGCAGAAAGTTACTTCAGGAGACCAGAAAGATGTATTTGACAAACTGGCTACACGTTCACTATACGGAAACATTAATGCAAGCCGGAATTCAGCCTGAGCAATATTAATCTGCGTACTTATTGTAACTGCTGATGGCAGACAGTTGCCTGCGTGTTTTTTTTCTGAGCCTGTAGTCTTTAGGTACGTATCCCAGGCTTATTAACAGGCCAATATTTTTATCAGCAGGGATTTTCAAAATTTCCTTAATCCTGTTTTCATTAAACCAGCCGATCATGCAGGTGCCCAGACGCAATTCCGTGGCTTTCAGGCAAAAATGTGCAGCGGCAATACCTATATCTATCAATGGCCATTCCTTTTTCTTTACCTGCATGGCAAGACGGGTAATCAATTTTGGCTTCTGCTGCACAATAACTATCAATACGGGTGCCTGTAGGGTGAATTTATTGATGAGCTGAATTTCGGTAAAGGTAGCTTTGGCCACTTCAGTGCGCAAAGGCTCCTGATCGACAACTATAAAGTGCCATGGCTGGGAGTTGCTGGCTGATGGTGACCACCGCGCAGCTTCAAGACACTGGATTATTTTTTCAGACTCAACCTCATGGTTATCATAGCGGCGCACACTTTGGCGTGCAAGTACCAATTCATCGAAATTCATAGCATTTCACATTTATGAAGACAAAGGTAGGAGATAGTTTCACAACAGGACTAACTTAATCAAAATAGCGCAAAAATTAATCTGAATATGCGCTAACTTGCGATAATATAATATATTTTATTGAACAGGCAGATAAGCTGGAACCAAAGGTTTACACACTCATCCATTTAAAATCCAGAAAGCCCGGATTTGTTTTTTTATAAATATGGCATTAACACAGTTTATTATATTAACAATGTTAATTATCTTTGCAGTCTTAAAAAAACAGAATCTATGTCACGGAACAAAGAAATTCAGGAACAGCGCGTGCGTCAATATTTTATTGATGCAACGCGCGAAATTCTTAAAGGAGAAGGATTAAAAGCTGTGAATGTGCGGGCTGTATCTGAACGGGCGGGCTACTCTTTTGCTACCTTGTACAATTACTTTAAAGATTTAAACGAAGTGATTTTCATTTGTGTGCAGGATTTTATGATGGAATGTGAAGTCATGATTGAACGCGAATCAACTGGTTTGAAGCCAGGGTTTGCCCGCATTAAAAAGCGTATGGAGCTCTTTATCCGTTACTTCACCCAATATCCCGATATTTTTGAACTCTTTTACGCTGAGCGCATGAATGATACCAGCAGCAGACAGCCCACTTCCAGTATGATTTACCTTTTTACCGATAAAATAATTGAAGAAGATGTTGATAAACTCCTGAAAGATCAAACTATAAGCCAATCACGAGCTAAAAACTTAAGGCTTTCCCTAAAAAATAGCGTCATTGGCTTGTTGCTATTTTACAATAACCGCATGCAGCCAAATAATTATCAGAAATTTCTGGAAATTGCAACTCAACAGATAGACATCTGTTGCGGAGTTGTATCAAAATCAAACGATTAATTAAGCATTGCAAAGCACAATTCAGCAAATGAAAACAAGAAAAGAGTCGAAAATGGATTACAAAAACAGGAAGTTTCCCATGGGCGTGTTCCGTATTGTAAACAATACCAATGGCAAGATATATATTGGCAGCAGCAACGATTTGTCAGCAGCCTGGAATTCCCATAAGTTTCAGTTAAATGCCGGACTTCACCCCTGCTTAGAATTGCAAGCCGACTGGAACCGCCTGGGAGCCGATAAATTCACTTATGAAATAGTGGATGAAATTAAACCAGACGAAAAGGAGATGGGAGACTATATTGCTGATATAAAGGCACTGGAAGAGATGTTATTGGAAGAACTGCAACCTTTCGGTGAAAAAGGTTACAACAAAAGAAAATAAAATTGCCACGAAAACAACAAAGCTCCTTTATTCACAACTAAAATCTTTGCGATTCTTTGTGCCTTAGCGTCTTCGTGGCAATTGGCAAATGGCAGAATTTTATTTCAGATAACCTGTTTTCTTCAGGCTTTGCTCAATTTTCGACCAGGTACGCTCAATATCATTGTCCAGACCAACGCTGTAACGAACCAAACCTTCGCTTAAGCCCATTTTGCGTTGTACATCCTCAGGTACTTCACTTGAAGTGCTCTTTCCTGAGTTGCTGAACAAGGTTTTGAAGTAACCTAAGCTTACGGCCAGGTATCCAACGTCGTTGGCTTCCATATCTTCCATAAGGGCACTGGCTTTTTCTGCTGTGTCAAGGTCGATAGCAATCATACCGCCAAAACCAAACTGTGGGTTCATCATTTTCTTCAGCAGCTCATGACCGGGATGATTGGCCAAACCCGGATAAATGGTACGCAATCCGGCTGCCGTAAATTTTTCGGCCAGGAAAGCGGCATTATAACTGTGCTGCTTCATGCGGATGTGCAAGGTATGCAGGTTTTTCAGGATGGATGAAGACCGGAAAGGATCAAGTACCGGGCCAAGCAACATAGCCGTACCGTCATTCACATCAATCATGCTATTGATTAAGTCGTTGTTTGCGCAGATGGCACCGGCAACACAGTCATTCTTACCATTTACAAATTTGGTGAGGCTATAAACCACAATATGCGCACCCAGGCGTGCCGGGCTCACGATCATAGGGGTAAAGGTATTGTCAACCACAAGTTTGATGTTGTTTTTATTGGCCATTTCTGCCAAAGCCGGAATATCAGAAATCTGCAGCAGCGGATTGGTCATGGCTTCGGTATAAATCATTCGGGTGTTAGGCCTGATGGCAGCTTCCACAGCCTTCAGATCGGTGATATCAACAAACGAAACCTCAACATTGAATTTTTTCAGATAATTGGACAGAAACGCAAATGTTCCGCCATAGGTGGTGATGCTTGAAACAATATGATCACCACACGAAATGAGGTGAAGAATGGTAGAGGTAATGGCTGCCATACCGCTGCCGGTTACCCAGGCTGATTCGGTGCCTTCCATAGCAGCCAGGGCATCTGCCAGATACTTATTGCTTGGATTCCAGTGACGTGAGTACAAAAAGCAGCCCTCGGCTTCTCCCTGAAAGGTGTCAACCATGGTTTTGGCTTCCATAAAAGTAAATGTAGCAGAATCGCACACAGAAGGATTTACATCGCCATGCTCGCCAAACTGGCGGAGATCTTGAATTTGATTTGCGGGATCGAATTTCATTTTTTTTGAATTTTATGATGAGTAATTAAATGATTTCTCTACTTGATGGCTGGGTTCAAAAATATCAATAATGATTCAATTATGACCTAAAAATGATATTATTACATGGAAATGGCATTAATATTTTAATATTGCTACTTTTATGCTCATTTTTGCAAAATACCATCACTTAATCAGTAGAAATTATGGATAATAACTTTCATCTTGATAGTCTGGATAAGAAGATCATCAATTTTCTGAATGCAGATGCGCGCATGCCTTTCGTTGAAATTGCTCGTCGCTGTAAGGTTTCGGGCGCTGCTATTCATCAGCGGGTAGGCAAAATGGAAGAAGCCGGCGTAATTGCCGGTTCTTCATTACGGCTTAATCCCAAAGGAATGGGCTACCTCACCTGCGCTTTTATCGGTATCCAGGTAAACCTTACCGCCACTTCTACCCATGATGAAGTATTTAACAAGATTAAGAAGATACCCGAGATTGTAGAATGTCATCACATATCGGGCAAATACAGTTTGCTGTTAAAAATTTACACCCGCAATAACGAGCACCTTAAAAAGATTATCGTGGAGCAAATTCAATCCATTCCTGAGATTACCTTTACGGAGACGTTTATCTCATTGGAAACGGGATTTGAAAGGGAGTTGGGAATTTGATCAGTATTCAGTGGGCAGTGAGTGGAGATGAGAAGTGAGAGGTGAGAAGTGAGAGGTGAGAGGTTAAAATTTAGAGGTTAGAAGTTAGAGGGGTTTGCCATCAGATGCAGCGCACCGGAATATAGGTAGAAAAAGAATGTAAAAACAATTAAAAGGTGCAGCGCACCGTGATATTGAGAAATGGAATTAAGATGAATTGAGGGAAGTGACGTTGGAAATCCGATTCCGATCCCGTCCCGTAAGAAAAGAACGGGATCGAAACAAAAACTTGCCGTCTCTTGTCCCCACGCCAGTCAGCCTTGGGCTGATCTTCTTACCTCCGTGTCTCCCTGTCCCATTGTCCGTCCCTCATCCCTTCAGTAAGGCCCAATCAGGCAGGCTATTATGGCAAGTTTAAACACTCCGTTTATGGTTATCAGGCAATCGCTGTAACTGGTGGAATTTCCCTGATATACCCTGTTCAATTTAAGGGTAAACAAGCAGTTACTATAGCTCGTTGAATTGCCATTATAAATCTTGTCACCCGAAAGGGTGTATAAGCAATCGGAATAGCTGGTGCTGCTCCCTGAATAAATCTTATTTCCTGAAATTGTATAGAGGCAATCGGAGTAACTGGTAGAATTGCCCTGATAAACCTTCTGATCTTTCATGGTATAAAGGCAATCAGAATAACTGGTGGAATTCTTCCTGTAGATTTTATTATCCTGAATAGTAAACAGACAATCCGAATAACTTTCTGAGTTGCCTCTGTAAACCTTTGTTTGAGCGAATGCTTCTGTGAACAGTGCATTGGAAATTACAATAATCAAGGTTGCGAGTAGGGCTTTCATAGGGTTGTTTTTTATCTTAATTTGCTTTGAGAGCCAGAAAAATCATTGCTAATGACACAAAAAGCAGGCCGCATTACATTACAAATCAAGACATAAATACTTCCCCGGCAGAAACCTAATTTATTAGTCCGAACCGACCAGACCAATTAAAATTTATCACATTCAAGGCTTAAGCAAGTAATCTTTTAACAAGGTAGAAGAAAACTTGTTAGGTCGTTTTTTATATTATAAACGCCCGATTCTTTGCGATTTTTTATTCAGGAAATCTTGATTGCAATTGTCGTTGAATCATCCAACCTGGATATTCGGGAGAGAGTTTACTGATATCATCCAATTTCCTCATTTCGGTATCGCTCAATTTCAGTTCCACTGAGGTGAGATTTTCTTTCAGCTGATCAATGGTTTTCGCTCCAATGATGGTGGAAGTAACTCCCTTTTGGCGAACCACCCAGTTTAATGCAACCACAGCTACAGACACCCGGTGTTTCTTCGCGATATCTGCCATCACATCAATAATATCATATGCTTTATCCTTATTAATGGGCGGGAAGTCAAAGTTATCGCGGCGGCTGTTGCCGGCTACTTCTTTATTGCGGGCATATTTACCTGACATAAAACCTCCAGCCAACGGGCTCCAGGGCATTATACTCACGTCTTCGTTTATGGCCATAGGCAAAATTTCGCGTTCAATATCACGGGTAGCTATGCTGTAATAGTTTTGGGAAGCCACAAATTTAACCCATCCCATTTTTTCGGCGTAAGCATTAGCTTTCATCACCATCCATGCAGGGTGGTTACTGATGCCCAGGTATCGAACTTTCCCCGAACGCACAACATCTTCCAATCCGCGCATGGTTTCTTCGAGAGGTGTTACCGGGTCAACGCCATGGATATAAAGCAGGTCAATGTGAGAAAGATTCAAACGCTGCAGGCTATCGTTTACAGAATCAGCAATATGCCCGCGTGAAAGTCCCACCTGATTGGCCCCAGGGCCCATACGTAATCGAACTTTGGTGGCTATCACCACCTGCTGCCGGGAAACACCGATGGTTTTCAGTGCCTTGCCCAACAAAATTTCAGAGAGTCCTTCAGAGTAAGCATTAGCAGTATCAATAAAATTAATTCCGCCATCCAAAGCGGCTTTTACAATGGCATTTACTTCTGCTTCGGGTAATTTACCAATGGCTTCCCAATAGCCTTTTCCTCCAAAAGTCATGGTTCCGAGACAAAGTTCCGATACCAGTATACCAGTATTTCCTAAGTTGTTGTATTTCATAAGCACTTCTTTGGGTTTTCGAGACAACACAAGCATTCTCATAATTAAAAACAAAAAAAAGCAGTTCAGGTTTGCAGAAAGTAAAGATTACATGAAAATCATATTCTTAAACCGGCACGGGCTAATTCCAAACATTTCCTTTTCCCACTTGTTAAAAGGCTGGAAATGCTTAATTTTGCAAAATAAGGAAACAGAGGAGGTCGTTTTGAATGTCTAATCCCGGTCCCGTTGCGTACGTAAGGGATGAAATCGGGACTAAGATATAATGTATTGTGAACTTCTCTTTACATTTTACGTCTGAATTATTGAATCTTTGAATCTTTGAAACTTTAAATCTTTGAATTAAAAATAACAACATGAATTACGATCTGATAGTTATTGGTTCCGGTCCGGGCGGATATGTAGCTGCCATAAGGGCTGCGCAACTGGGTATGAAAGTAGCCGTGGTTGAACGTTCCGAACTGGGTGGTATTTGCCTCAACTGGGGTTGCATCCCCACCAAGGCTCTGCTCAAAAGTGCTGAAGTATATGAGTATCTTAAAAATGCCGGCGATTATGGTATTTCTATTCAGGGCGAAGCCAGTCCGGATTTCGAGGCCATCATCAGGCGCAGTCGCAATGTAGCCGATGGCATGAGTAAAGGCATTCAGTTCCTGATGAAGAAGAATAAAATTGAAACCATTGAGGGTACCGGTAAATTAAAAAAAGACAAAACCGTTGAAGTTACCGATGCCGATGGCAAAAAAACCGGTTACACAGCCAAAAATATTATTCTGGCTACCGGAGCACGTTCACGCGAATTGCCCAATCTGAAACAGGACGGCAAAAAAATCATTGGCTATCGCGAAGCTATGGTATTGAAGAAACTACCCAAAAGCATGGTAGTAGTTGGTTCAGGAGCTATTGGGTCAGAGTTTGCCTATTTCTATAATGCCCTGGGCACCAAAATCACCCTGGTGGAGTTTATGCCCAGCCTTGTTCCTGTTGAAGATGAAGAAGTATCAAAGCAACTGGAGCGCAGTTTTAAAAAATCAGGCATGAAGGTGATGACTTCATCAGAGGTACTTTCGGTGGACACCAAAGGCGATTTATGTAAGGTAACCATTAAAACCAAAAAAGGCGAAGAAGTAGTTGAGGCTGAAATCGTACTTTCCGCAGTGGGCATTACTTCTAACATTGAGGGTATAGGACTTGAAGAAGCAGGAGTTGAAATTGAAAAAGGCAAGGTAAAAGTGGATGAATATTATAAAACAACGGCTGATGGTATTTACGCCATTGGCGACATCATTCATGGCCCTGCCCTGGCTCACGTTGCTTCACACGAAGGCATTATTTGTGTTGAAAAACTTGCCGGCAAGCATGTGGAACCCATGGATTATGGCAACATTCCGGGTTGTACTTACACCACCCCCGAAATTGCCTCGGTAGGCATGACCGAAAAAGCAGCAAAAGAAGCCGGTTATGAAATCAAAGTAGGCAAATTCCCCTATTCTGCTTCTGGTAAAGCCAGTGCTGCCGGAGCTAAAGAGGGCTTTGTAAAAGTAATCTTTGATGCAAAATATGGCGAATGGCTAGGTGCACACCTGATTGGTGACCATGTAACCGAAATGATTGCCGAAGTGGTAGTGGCGCGCAAACTGGAAACTACAGGTGAGGAGATCATTAAAGCGGTTCACCCTCACCCTACCATGTCCGAAGCCATTATGGAAGCTGTAGCCGCAGCTTATGGCGAAGTTATTCATCTGTAATTTCATTTCACCTTCCGGAAATATTATTTTACCGGAAGGTGTTTTTATTTTCATTGCATGGAAATTATCCCTACCGAAATTCCCGACGTATGCATCATTAAACCCAAAATATTTAAAGATGACCGGGGTTATTTTCTTGAATCTTACAGTCGTGAAAAATTAAGTCGTGCCGGCATAGATGTTGACTTTGTTCAGGACAATGAGAGTAAGTCATCCAAAGGGGTTTTGAGGGGGTTGCATTTTCAGCGCCCACCCTATGCACAAGGGAAGCTGGTTCGGGTAATCAAAGGGGCTGTTTTCGATGTAGCGGTCGATCTTAGGCAACATTCACCCTGGTTTGGCAGATGGGTTGGGGTAAATTTGAACGAACAGGAAAAAAATATGTGCTGGATTCCACCCGGATTTGCACATGGATTTCTTACGCTCGAGGATGAAACCATCTTTGCATACAAATGCACCAATATATACCATCCGGCTTCCGAGGGCAGTGTGCTATGGAACGACCCCCAACTTGGTATACAGTGGCCTGTGCTTCAACCATTACTTTCCGAAAAAGACCAGCATGCTCCGCTGATGTGCGACCTGGATGACCTCTTTTTCTATAACCGGCCGGACTAATTTTTCAGGCAGGGAATAATTCGGCACATATTTCGTTTAATCATCAAGGATGATTTGCATTCAGTGGCTTAACCGCTGGAGGGTGGTTTCCGGTATATTTCTAATGATGACTATTTTATTATTGTATGAAAAGGAAAACTTTAATTTCAGGCTTATTCATCAGTTTCGCTCTGGCGGTTGTAGCGGTTATATTTTGGCAATTTACCGATAAGGATGCTGATGGAGATCAACAATACAGCGAAGCCTATTCGCGCGATACCCGTTTTTATGCTGCACCTTTGCCGGCCACCATTGACTTTGCGGGCGAAAAAGTACCGCTGGACCTGTTTTATGTGCGGGAAGGTCTCGACAGGGAGTTGCTGGTGAACAATTACTGGCATTCAAATACCATGCTGCTGCTCAAAAGAGCCTACCGCTATTTTCCTATGATTGAGCCGGTACTTAAAAAGAACGGTGTTCCTGACGATTTTAAATACCTGGCATTGATTGAAAGTGGCCTGGCCAATGTAGTTTCGCCAAGCAATGCTGCTGGCTTCTGGCAGTTTCTGGATAAAACTGCCCGGCAATACGGACTTGAAGTGACCGCAGAGGTGGATGAGCGCTACCATGCCGCCAAAGCTACAGAGGCAGCCTGCGCCTACCTGAACGCATCCTTCCGGATCTATAAAAACTGGACCTTGTCTGCGGCTTCATACAATGCCGGCATGGGACGAATCAGTCGTGAACTTTCGCGACAGCAGGTGAACAATTATTATGATTTATATCTGAATCAGGAAACCACCCGGTACGTTTACCGCATTCTTGCGCTAAAATTGATTTATGAGAATCCTACCAGGTATGGATATTTGCTTCGTCATAAGGATATGTATCCGCCAGTACCTACATATAGTATTCAAACAGACACTTCTATTAAAGATCTGATTACTTTTGCAAACCGGCAGAATGTTAATTACCGCATACTAAAAGAATTTAATCCCTGGCTGCGTACCGATGGACTTACCGTAAAATCGGGAAACAGTTATACGATAGAGCTTCCACTTGAAGGATACACCAATTATAGCAAATTGTGGCTCGAAATGGAGGATGCGGACAGCATTTTTGGCCGCATTCCCGGAAAAACACATTATCCGGGAAGCAAAAACGATACCTTGCATTAACCCAGATGACCATTACACATACTGAAAACAAAGCCGATACTATTGATACCGGTATTTCCGAAAGCAACCTGCAGGTCTTCGGTGCCCGTGAACACAATCTGCAAGATATAGATGTGACTATTCCACGTCACAAACTGGTAGTAATTACCGGATTGAGTGGAAGCGGCAAATCGTCGCTGGCTTTCGACACCATTTATGCAGAGGGGCAGCGCCGGTATATGGAAACCTTTTCGGCTTATGCCCGGCAGTTTATTGGTAACCTTCAACGGCCTGATGTAGATGAGATCAACGGATTGAGTCCCGTAATTTCCATAGAACAAAAATCTACTTCCCGCAACCCTCGTTCAACGGTGGGAACCATCACCGAAATTTACGACTTTCTCCGGTTACTTTATGCACGTGCATCCGATCCGGTATCACCCGTTACCGGTAAGCCTTTGATTAAATACACCAGTCAACAGATTATTAACCACATTAAAGAAAACTTCCAGCACAAGGAATTGCTGTTACTTTCCCCTCTGGTAAAAGGAAGGAAGGGACATTACCGGGAACTCTTTGAGCAACTCAGGCGGCAGGGATTCCTGCGTGTGAGGGTGGATGGCGATCTGCGTGAAATCAGTTTTGGGCTTCAGCTGGACAGGTACAAAACCCACGATATAGAGCTGGTGGTGGACAAAATAAGCCTGAAAAGCACTGTCGGAGAGCGCTTGAATCAATCGGTAGATACTGCCTTAAAGCATGGCAAAGGCTCTTTGCTCATCATAGACCTGGGTACCAACGAATTGCATTATCTTAGTAAAAAACTGATGGATCCTGAAACCGGCCTGGCATACGAAGAGCCTGAACCAAATTCATTTTCTTTCAATTCACCCTACGGAGCTTGTCCGCATTGCAATGGCCTGGGTACGGTTACCGAGGCCGATATGGATAAAATTATCCCTGATCCCAAAAAGAGCATCAAAAAAGGAGGCATTGTTCCCCTGGGCGAAGCCAAATCAACCTGGATATTCAGGCAAATTGAAGCGCTTGGCGAAAAATACAACTTCAACCTCAATACCCCCATCATCGACATTCCTGAGGAAGCCATCAATGCGATTCTTTATGGTACTGATGAAGTGCTCAAAGTAAAAAACGAATACCTTGGGGTAACATCATCGTATGCACTCAATTTCGAGGGCATCATCAACTTTCTCACCAACCAGTCAGCCGAAAGCAGCTCGGGGAATATACGCAAGTGGGCTGCCAATTTCATGAACCTGAAGCCTTGTCCACTCTGCAATGGCACCCGCCTCAAACCCGAAGCACTTTATTTTAAAATTGCCGGTAAATCCATTGCCGACCTGGCTGATTTCGATCTGCTTATGCTGAATGAATGGCTTAAACGCGATGATTTATTCACTGACGAAAAGAAAAAGGTGGTTGCCCATGAAATCATACGTGAAATATTAAACCGCATTCAGTTTTTACTGGATGTTGGCCTTGAGTACCTTACCATCAGCCGCCAGGCGGGCAGCTTATCAGGTGGTGAAGCCCAACGCATCCGGCTGGCTACTCAAATCGGATCGCAACTGGTTGGGGTGCTCTATATACTGGACGAACCCAGTATAGGCTTACACCAGCGTGACAATCACCGGCTAATCAATTCCTTAAAAGATTTGCGTGATTTGGGCAACTCCGTCATTGTGGTGGAGCACGACAAGGAGATGATTCTTTCTGCCGATTACATCGTAGACATCGGCCCCGGAGCCGGACGCCATGGCGGTAAAATTATGGGCGTAGGTACACCGGAACAAATGCTAAAATGTAATTCCATCACCTGTCAATACCTCAATGGGAAAAAATTTATCCGTGTACCGGAAGTAAGGCGGAAAGGAAACGGCAAAAAAATAACCCTTACAGGAGCCACCGGCAACAACCTGAAGCAAGTGAACTTATCGCTGCCACTGGGTACCTTTATATGTATAACCGGAGTGTCAGGAAGCGGCAAATCTTCATTAATCAACGAGACCCTTTATCCGATTCTTAATCAGCATTTCTACCGGAGTGATAAAAAACCACTGCCTTATAAAAAAATCAGTGGACTGGAGCATCTGGATAAAGTAATTGAAATCAATCAATCGCCTATTGGACGCACCCCACGTTCCAATCCGGCAACCTATACCGGTGTTTTTGATGATATACGCAAGCTGTTTGCCTCGCTTCCCGAAGCAAAAATCCGCGGTTATCAGGCCGGACGATTTTCATTCAATGTAAAAGGAGGACGCTGCGAAACCTGCAGAGGAGCCGGGGTAAGGTCAATTGAAATGAATTTTTTACCCGATGTTCAGGTGCTCTGTGAAACCTGCGATGGCAAACGCTATAACCGCGAAACCCTGGAGGTAAGGTTTAAAGGCAAATCCATCAACGACGTACTTAACCTCACCATAAACCAGGCTTATGAGCTTTTTGAAAACATCCCATCTATACTTCAAAAAATCAGAACCCTGATTGAAGTTGGACTGGGATACATTACGCTGGGTCAACAGTCTACCACGCTTTCCGGCGGAGAAGCACAACGGGTGAAACTGGCTACTGAACTCTCCAAAAAAGATACCGGCAAAACTTTATACATTCTTGATGAACCTACAACGGGTCTGCATTTTGAAGATGTTAATGTATTGCTCGGTGTGTTGAGTCGCCTGGTGGATAAAGGAAATACTGTGGTGGTCATTGAACACAATACTGAAGTAATTAAAGTGGCAGATTACATTGTAGACCTTGGCCCTGAAGGTGGGAAACGAGGAGGATATATTGTTGCAGAAGGTACACCCGAAAAAGTTGCCGCAAATCCTGAAAGTGTAACGGGCATATACATCAGCGAGGAGTTGAATGTACCAAGGAAAATCAAAAAAATCAAATAGGCCAAATTGTTAAATGTGTTTGAAATTATAATTCCGGTACCATATATTTTTTGATTGTTATCTTTCATAATAGTATATTTACCGCCCCAAATCTTCTATGTGTTGTTTAACCCTGAAAAACTACCACCATGTACAATGATTTATTAGACGAAGAAGAACGTATACGCGAAGCCATTACGCCCAAGGACTGGAATGAGATCATGACCAGTGACTCATGGGCAGTTTTTAAAATAATGGCGGAACTGGTTGATGGTTATGATAAACTTGCAAGAATAGGACCCTGTGTTACCATATTTGGTTCTGCCCGTACTAAAAACAACCACAAATATTATAAACTTGCGGAGGAAATCGCTTACCTGCTTACAAAAAAAGGGTTCGGCATCATCTCGGGAGGAGGCCCGGGCATCATGGAAGCGGCCAATAAAGGGGCACATTTCGGAGGTGGTAAATCGGTGGGTCTGAATATTGAATTGCCGACTGAGCAAGGTTCAAATCCATTCATTGATCCGGATAAACTCATAACTTTCGATTATTTCTTTGTGCGTAAGGTGATGTTTATGAAGTATTCTCAGGGATACATTGTTTTGCCGGGTGGTTTTGGTACACTTGACGAACTCTTCGAAGCCATAACGTTGATTCAAACCCACAAAACAGTAAAGTTTCCCATTGTATTGGTTTCCACCGCTTACTGGCAGGGATTGATTGAGTGGATAAATGCGCGCCTGCTGGAGGAAGCCAACATCAGTGCCGAGGATATGAACATATTTTCGCTGGTTGACACTGCTGAGGAAGCCATTCAAATCATTGAAACATACTATAATAAGTATGCCCTAAAACCAAACTTCTGATTTTAAATCTCCATAAATTTTTAACATTTTTGGCTTTATGACAGTTTTAAACCTCATACAACTCAATTTTGAAACCGGCGGGTACAATTTTCTCGTCAGGGCATTAATCAATGGTAAACCGGCGCTTCTTTTGCTTGATACAGGATCGGCCCGAACTGTACTGGACAGTGACCGGATGCAAAAATTTGTAGAAAAAACCGAATTGAAAAGGGTAACACGAAAGCACCTCTCGCCACATGCCACCAGTATTTTCAGCCATGTGGCTGATATTGCAAGGTTGGAGATAGGTTCTGTGGTCATTGAAAATTATAAAACTACTGCCGCCGATTTAAGCCACATCAACCGCTCATTCAGGGGACTTGGTAATCCTCAGATTGATGGGTTGCTGGGTTGTGACATCCTCCGACATTGCAAAGCTGTTCTCCGGTTTGATGACAGGGTGCTTGAACTGGACGATCTGGTGGAGCCTACGGTGTCTCCCACCAATTCCTTTACGGAATAATTACCAGTTTTGCGCCATAACCTGGACACCTACCCCTGCTGCAGCTTACACCTACCAAATAAATCCCGGGCTTTGCTCCGGACATATCAATATTTGCTATTTCACTGTTAGCCACACTAAAGGTACTGACCAACTGCCCCTGAATGGATCTGATTTCTATTTGCCAATTATTTATTTCGGGTAGGCGAATATTAAAGCTGCCTTTGGATGGATTGGGCATCAAAAGAAGTGGCTTTGAAAGTGAAGTTTCAACTACCCCAGCCAGCTGAGGGTTAATTCCCTTATACATGGTAACTCCTCCGCCATAATTTCCTATGGCAAGATCAATAAGATGATCAGTGTTGAGATGAGCCAGTGCAGGTGCAGAACGAATGCCTTCCGAGATGTACATAAAGTGTCTGCTTTCAAGGCTAAACCGGGCATCTGCTTCAGTTTCGATATTTTTATAGTAATATAGCCGGCCCGATTCAGACCCAACCATCAGTACCCACTCATGCTTTGGATTTTTGAAAAAACAGGGCACACTAAAACCTGTATAAGAAGCGGTACTGTCAGTAACATTTACTTTACCGAAATAATCAGTAATCAAACTGAATGACGCCTGAGTGGGCGTGCCGGTATTTTTATAGTAACGCAAGCGTCCATCCCTTCCGCCCATTACCAGATCTATACTTCCATCCTCATCTAAATCTGTAAACTGAGGTGTGGCAAAAGCAGGCCCCTGAATTCCCCAGGGAGCACCCAAAGGAGGTGCGAAAACGGGCCATTCAAAAGGAGTTTCCGAAATGTTTTCAAAATACCATATTGTACCGGTACTTTCGCCAATCAGCATATCCATGTCTCCATCCGCATCCATATCGGCAAAAGCCGGATAAACGCCTTCCCACAAGTATTGAGAAATATTGGCAAAATCATCATCGATAAGCTTAAATTCCGGATTTTGAGCAGTACCTGAATTTTCATACAATTGTATGTGACTACTGTAATGGCACTTCAACTGCATATTTACATTATAAGTGCAGGTATCGAGACTTCCAAAATTACTGATTACCAAATCTTTAAGTCCGTTTCCATTCAGATCGGAAAATACTGGGTAGGCGCCCAGCCCCAGATCAATCATACCATCCTGGAGAAAACTTTTGGTCTGTAGCCGGTAGTCAGGTGTTGGCTTGTTTGAAACATTCTGATATAGCCAGAGCGATTCACTGCCTCTTGACTTTACCAGGCTTGGATCAAAGGGAGAAGCCAGCAAGGCGGGTTGATCGTCATGATAAATATCGAGCTGCTGAATCAATGGAAATGACCACATCGCTATGGGATCATTTAAAGGATAGCCCGGCCATTGATCCACCATGCGGGCTTGTATGTTATTACCGCCATTGATCAATACTGCCGGTTCAGGATAATCTACATCTCCAAGTAAAAGATCTACCACGGTATTGCCATTTAAGTCGATAAGGCAAAAGGTAGAACCGGTATGTTTAGGATCAGCAGAAAGGGATGCTGTCCTGTTCAGACAGGTATCCAGATAGATAATATTTGATTCAGGGTTTTCAGCAAACTCACCCCAGCATACCTGCGTACGCTTATAGAGCAACGAATCAGCAGTGCCGGTGGTTTCCATTGAAAGATTAGTATGCACTTCAACAAAAGAGCCCAATCCCCAGAAGGTAAGAATGTCATAATCTCCATCGCCATCCAGATCATAAATGGCTGGATAATCCACATTGGTAACCAGGAGATTTGTATATATACTTCCCTGAAGTGATGTCAGGTATGGATCAACTGCTTTAACAAACGCCGGCGGAATGGTGCCTTTGTTTTTATAAACCATTATGCCTCCGGGCGTATAGGTAAAGATATCTTTAAAGCCATCGCGATTATAATCAACCAACTGAAACCAATGTTCCATAGCCGGGAAAAAACGACGGTAATCTGGTGCCCATTGGTATTTGTTGGAACCTTGCACGTATACAAAGGGCATCAGCCGATTGCCATGACGATCAAACAACAACAGGTCATTAAAACCATCGCCGTTCAGATCCATCATTCCGGCCTGCACATTGTTCAGCCCTCCTGCCCAGGCATAAGGCAGGTCTGTGCCATCCACACTAACGGGAAGGGCAGTCCACAACTCAAAACCATATTCATTAAGTTGTTGTGCTTTTAAAGTCAATACATTAATAACCAGTCCCAAAAGAAGAAAACAGGGGTAAAATCTTTTCATTTAAAAATATTTATTCAAAAGGTAAAGGTAACAAAATACTCAAAATTAAGATAAATTCACAGAAATTGGTATTTTAAAAACCGGAAATTACCCACTAATGTGGGGGCAGAATCATTGATGCGTTAGAATTACAACTTTTATCTTCATTTAAACAATTGACAATGTGACAATTATAAAAAAGATTATATTTAAGATATCAATCCAAAAAACACGAAGTGCCTGATTGTGATATTCCAATAGAAGTTCTATATTTGCAGGCTCAAAAAAACATTCTAATACATTTAAATTAATTTACACATGCAGAATAAAGGTGCTATTAAATTTTTCGCATTTGCATTGGCAATTGTGTGCCTTTTTCAGCTTTCATTCACCTTTTTCTCCAAGAGGGTTGAGAACAAAGCCAAAAAATATGCCCACAATGAGGTAGCAAAAAATCAGGCCAAAGAACTGGCTGAAGGAAACGCGTTGTTTGAGCAAACCCTGCTCGATTCCATAGCCAAGGCCCGTGAACGTTATTACCTCGATTCAATGTCGAACGAAACGGTATACAACATCCTGGTGCGCAAGTACACCTATCAGGAGGTAAAGGAACGTGAGCTTAACCTGGGGCTTGACCTGAAAGGCGGTATGAACGTTACCCTTGAAGTTTCGGTTGTTGACATCGTCAGAGCGCTGGCGGGCGATAAGGATAATCCGGTATTTACCCAGGCCATTGACCTGGCCATCGAAAAACAAAAAGACAGTCAGGAAGATTTTGTTACCCTTTTTGGTCAATCGTTTAAAGAAGTGGATCCCAATGCGAGCCTGGCTGCCATCTTTAACAGTGTAGAGCTTAAAGACCGCATCAACTTCAATTCAACAAACGATCAGGTACTTAAAGTTATCAGGGAAGAAACCAAAGGAGCCATCGACCGCACTTATAACATTCTGCGAACCCGTATTGACCGTTTCGGTGTAGCTCAGCCTAACATTCAGCAATTACAGACTGCCGGACGCATTCTGGTTGAACTGCCGGGCATAAAGGAGCCAGAACGGGTAAGAAAACTGCTGCAGGGAACCGCGCAACTCGAGTTCTGGGAGACCTATCAGTTTCCTGAACTGGTTTCATTCTTTGAAGAAGCGAACAGACGCCTGGCCGAAGAAGCTGCTCCCGAAACTGCAGATACTACCACATTGGCTCAGGAAGAAGAAGTACCGGAAACGCCATCAGAAGTAACTTCCGATACTACTCTTCTGGCACAAACGGATACTACGGGTTCTTCTCTGCTGGATAAAATAGCAGACAGCACCGAAATGGATGATCGAAGCGCTTCTTTTGAAAAATATGCTAAGGAAAATCCATTATTTGCCTATTTGAATCCCGCCATTTTCCCCAATGCTCAGGGTCAGTATTATCCCGGTGAAGGCGCAACGGTTGGCTTTGCTGCCATAAAAGATACCGCCTGGGTAAATGCTATGCTTCAAAAGGTGAAGAATATCTTCCCCAGGGATATGAAACTTATGTGGACGGTTAAACCTGAAAAAGATCGTCCTAACCTGCTGGAGCTTATGGCTCTTAAGGTTACCAGCCGCGATCGTGAAGCTCCCCTTGGAGGTGACGCCGTAATTGATGCCCGCCAGGATTATGACCAGAATGGCCGCGTGGAAATTACCATGTTGATGAATTCCGAAGGTGCCAAAACCTGGAAACGGCTTACCGGTGACAACATCGGCAAACAAATTGCCATCGTGCTTGACAATTATGTGTATTCAGCACCCCGGGTAAATAATGAAATTCCCAACGGACGTTCATCCATCAGTGGAAACTTTACCGTTGAAGAAGCCCTTGACCTTGCAAACATCCTGAAAGCCGGTAAACTTCCTGCTCCTGCACGTATTGTTCAGGAAGAAGTGGTTGGGCCTTCACTGGGACGCGAATCCATCAACTCAGGATTGGCTTCCTTTGTGATCGCTTTTATACTGGTACTCATTTACATGGTTCTTTATTACAACCGTGCCGGCTGGATTGCTGACCTGGCGCTGGTAACCAATATATTCTTTATTTTTGGTGTACTTACCTCTCTGGGTGCCGTACTTACCCTACCAGGTATTGCCGGTATTGTGCTTACCCTGGGTATGGCAGTGGATGCCAACGTAATTATTTACGAACGTATCCGTGAAGAAATCAGGGCGGGTAAAGGCATTAGACTGGCCATCACTGATGGATATCAAAACTCCTATTCTGCCATTATTGATGGAAACGTAACCACCCTGCTCACCGGTATTGTACTTTATATCTTTGGTTCAGGACCGGTTCAGGGATTTGCCACCACGCTTATTATTGGTATCATCACCTCACTCTTCACGGCAATATTCATCTCCCGCGTGATTTTCGAGAATTTGTTGTCCAAAAATAAAAAAATCACTTTCGACAATCAATACACCCGGGATGCCTTTAGCAATGTCAACTTCAATTTTGTAGGCATGCGCAAGAAATTCTACATAGCTTCTGGTATTCTCATCGTTATCGGGGTCATATCATTGGCTACCAAAGGATTAAACTTCGGCGTAGATTTTACCGGAGGCCGTACCTATGTTGTAAGATTCGACAAACCCGTTTCAACCAGCGATGTACGCGAAGCCCTACAGGTTTCATTTGATGAAGCCCCAGAAGTAAAAACGTTTGGTTCATCCAATCAGGTAAAAATTACAACCAAATACATGATTGATCAGGACAACCAGCAATCCGACTCTATTGTTGAAGCCGTTATGTTCAATGGATTGAAGGATTTTTACAGCACCCCCATGACCTTCAAAGACTTCTCCTCTGACGATGATGCAAAGGTACTGGGTCGTTTAAGCTCTCAAAAGGTAGGACCTACCGTAGCTGACGACATTAAGAAAGGCGCCATTCTTGCTGTATTCTTTGCCCTGATTATCATCTTTATCTATATCGCCATCAGGTTTAAGCGTTGGCAATTTGGTGTGGGTGGTTTGATCTCACTGGCACATGATACCTTGATAGCACTTTCGTCATACTCAATATTTTCAGGCATCCTGCCGTTTAACCTTGAGGTGGATCAGGCATTCATTGCCGCTTTGCTTACCATTATTGGTTACTCCATCAACGACACGGTGGTTATTTTCGACCGTATCCGGGAATACATTGGGCTGTATCCGAAAAGAGCAATTGAAGAAAATATGAATAATGCTATGAATAGTACACTGGGTCGTACGTTCAACACTTCGGGAACTACCCTGGTGGTTTTGCTGGCCATATTTGTTTTTGGCGGTGAAGTTATTCGTGGTTTCGTATTTGCGCTGATGGTAGGGATTGCAGCGGGAACTTATTCCTCACTGTTTATGGCCTCACCGCTCGCTTATGACTTTATTGTATATAGCAATAAGCGTAAGAAGTTAAAAGCCGATAAGAAAAAAAATGTGAAATAACACAACTTTAACTTATGTGTAAAGCCCGGCAATGGAATGCCGGGCTTTTTTTTAGTACTTATCTGCCTATAGGCCAACATCAACAAGGTGTAGACAGGTTGTAGGGAAAAAACAACAGTTGTCATAAAAACAGACGAGGCGCATTGCGGTCTGTGCTTTTATATTTCATCTGGTAATCAGCCACATGTGAACAAATACATAGAGAGAGGGTTAATATTTTGTATGAACTGCTGGTTTTTACATTTTTGGTACACATATTAGATAAAGTTAAACTATGAAAGCAATATGGAACGACAAAATCATTGCTTCAAGCGATGATATTGAAATGGTAGAAGGCAATGCCTATTTTCCTGAAGCGGATGTCAATAAGGAATATCTCAGGCCGGGCGATACCCACACTACGTGTCCCTGGAAAGGCATAGCTTCCTATTATGATGTGGAAGTAAACGGGCAAATCAACAAAGATGCAGCCTGGTATTATCCCAACCCATCGGAGAAAGCAAAAAACATTAAGAATCGCATCGCATTCTGGAATGGAGTGATAATAACAAAATAGAAATCCGAAAATTGAGTTTTATGAGAAAGTACCATACCATTTCAACACAGGCATTGTTGCTTGCTTTAAAAGACACCAACACGCGTCTTATAGATGTAAGATCAACAGATGCCTATAACGGATGGACATTAATGGGTGGGCACCGGCCAGGTCACATCAAAGGCGCACGCTGTCTGCCCGTAAAATGGACCAGTTACATTGACTGGATTGAAATTGTAAGATCAAAAGACATTTTACCAGAAAATGAGGTGATTATTTATTCAGACAAGTATGAAGAATCAGAGCGGGTAGCTGCCATGTTTCTTGCTGCAGGATATGATCAGGTAAGTATTTATAATAATTTTTGTACTTCCTGGCTTCCCAACGATGCATTGCCCATGGATTTTTTGCCGCGGTTCCGGCAATTGGTGCCTGCATGGTGGGTAAAATCGGCCATAGAAGGAAACAACCCTGATGTAGCGAATAAAAAAGTTGTTTTGGTACAGGCGCATTACCGCAACCCGAATGCTTACCTGAGTGGGCATATCCCTGGGGCCATAGCTATGGATACCCTGGCACTTGAAAGTCCGGAGACCTGGAACAGAAGGTCTCCCGAAGAAATTGAAGCAGCTTTGCTTGAGCATGGAATTACAGCCGATACTGTAGTAATTTTATATGGAAAATATATGTTTCCCGACAATGATGACCCCTTCCCGGGAAGTGCCGCCGGAGATATCGGAGCCATCCGCTGTGCTTTTATTATGATGTATGCCGGTGTTAAAGATGTCAGGGTTTTAAACGGCGGATATCAGGCCTGGTTTGATGCCGGCTATGACATTGACACCACCGATGAGCCCAAACAGCCTGAAACTGATTTTGGTGCAAACATTCCCGCATTCCCTTCACTTGCTGTAGACCTGGATGAAGCCAAAAGCCTGCTGAATTCTGAAAATGGAGAACTCATCTGTGTGCGAAGCTGGCCGGAATATATTGGAGAAGTGAGTGGCTATAATTATATTGAGAAAAAAGGCCGCATTCCCGGTGCCATATTTGGCAATTGTGGCAGCGATGCCTATCACATGGAAAACTACCGCAATGTAGATCATACCATGCGCGAATACCATGAAACGCAGGCATTCTGGAATGCAGCAGGCATTACCCCCGACAAACGGCTTGCGTTTTATTGTGGTACAGGATGGAGAGGGAGTGAAGCTTTTTTTAATGCATGGCTGATGGGCTATCCGGATGTTGCCGTTTTTGATGGCGGCTGGTTTGAATGGAGCAACCATCCTGAAAATCCATATGAAACCGGCATTCCTGAAGCCAGGCCGGCATCTGGTTTAAAAATCACCGTGTAAGGTCTGAACTTATGGAAACTGTTTCATTAACCAATACCCTGCTAACCGATACACTTTCAGGACTTCAGAATAATCCAAAAACCCTGAAAGCAAAATACTTCTATGATGATGAAGGCAGTCGCATTTTTGAACAAATTATGCATATGCCCGAATACTATCCAACGCGTTGTGAACGGGAGATTTTTACTACCCAGGCATCAGCCATAGTCAATGCCATTACCAACAGTACGAACGAACCTTTCGAACTGGTGGAACTGGGATCAGGTGATGGCATAAAAACCAGGGTCTTACTGAAAGAACTAATAAAAAATAATTCCAACTTTACTTATATTCCGATTGACATAAGCCGTCAGGCCATTGAAGCATTACAAAATAATCTTAAAAGCCATCTGCCCTCATTAACAATCAACCCTCTTATTGGTGATTATTTTAAAATAATGCATCAGATCAACGGTTACTCAGGATTCAAAAAAACGGCCCTTTTTCTGGGCGCCAATATTGGAAATTACCTGGCCGATGAACTTGCCCTTTTTCTGAATGCACTCTCTAACTTTTTACATCGGGATGATAAGATATTGCTTGGTTTCGATCTGAAAAAATCTCCGGCAGTTATCAGGAAAGCATACGACGATCCTCACGGGCTTACCCGGGATTTTAACCTCAATTTGCTTCGGCGCCTGAACCGGGAACTGGGTGCCGACTTCAGTCTGAACCATTTTGAACATCATGCAGAATATAATCCCATAACGGGTTATGCCAGAAGTTTTCTCATTTCAACCTGCGCTCAAAAGGTGAAGATTGCTGCCTCAGAAACAGTAATATCATTTGATAAATGGGAACCTATCTTTATGGAGGTTTCCCGCAAATTTGATTTAAAAACCATCAGCAGTCTGGCAAAAAACTATGGCTTTAAGATAATCTCAAATTTTACGGATTCAAAAGAATATTTTGTTGATTCGCTCTGGGTGAAAAGCGAATAAGCCTCCATTATAAGCAGGAGAATAAGTGCTGGCTCAACCTTCGGGCTGGTTTCTATCTCAAAACCAAACTTGTGTAATCTCCCCTCCTCCCCTTCCCATCTAAATAAAACGCGCATTTTAGACAAGGTCGTGCAGATGGTTACAAAATTTGTACTTTTGTAAAATCTAATCTATACCGAAACCATGCAACCCAATCTGCTTTTATTTCTTGACATCAGTGGCGGGGAGCTAATCATTATTCTGCTGGCAGTATTTTTGATCTTCGGGCCTAAAAAACTACCGGAAATTGCACGCAGGATGGGACGTGTTATCAACGAAATAAAGCACGCCTCGGGTGAGCTTACCCGCGAATTCAGAGAAGAGACGGGTAATCTGGCCAAAGAGCTTCAACAAACGCGTGAAACCATTCATCGCGAAAGCGAGAAATTAAAATCGGACTTTCAACAAACCACCAATGCAGTTAGAAATGGTTTGGAAACAGACCCCTTAAATGAAACACCCGCAGCACCTGAAAAATTAAACATTCAGGAGTCATCCTCAGATACAAAGCAGGAAAATGAGATTGATTAAATACAATTTTAATACAATTGTATCGTTTAAAAGTTGGTTTACTCACCATTTTAAGGATTTTGACTATCCTCCAATTTAAAATTTGTCTAATTTAGCCGTCAAATCAAACCGATCAAATGAAATACGCGTCAGTTGACCGATACTTTACTATTTTGAGGTTCTTTGCAGCAGTGTTTATTGCACTGTTCTTTGTTACAATTGCCCCTCCTCAGGCCCAGGCCCAAAGCCGGCGTGTGGCTGCTGCTGATGAGGCATTTAACAGCTTTCAGTACAATGTAGCAGCAAGCCGTTATAAAAAAGCATACAGCAAGACCCGAAACCGGGCTGACAAAGATAAAATCAGCTTTAAGCTTGGTGAAAGTTATCGCATGATGAACAATACCCGGCGGGCAGAAATGGCTTATCGGCGCATTATAAAGAGCAATTATGCCCGCAATAATCCGATAGTATATCTGCATTATGCCAACATGCTTAGGGTAAATGAAAAATATAAAGAAGCAGCAGACTACTATGCCTTATATACTGAAAATGTACCTGATGATCCTCGCGGACCCAATGGGGTGCGTTCTATCGGTCTTATCGAAGAGTGGACTAAAAACCCCACCAAGTATGAAGTAACCAATGTAAAAAAGATCAACTCCAAGAGCGATGATTTTGCACCCACTTATGCCGATAAGTTTTACAATGCCCTGTTGATAACCTCTACACGGGAAGGCAGTACCGGCAAAGGTCTTGATGGCTGGACCGGTCAGAATTTCAGTGACCTTTTCCTTACACGTCAGGACAGAAAAGGAGAATGGAGCGAACCTGTACTCGCCGATACGGAAGGAAAACTAAACACTTCTGCTAACGAAGGTGCCCCTGCATTTAACGAAAACTTCACTACCTTATATTACACCCGTTGTGGAAACGCCGAAGACACCTCGGCCAATTGTCAGATTATGAGCATTAAACGTTCAGGACGCGGCTGGGGTGAACTAAAAGTTATTAAACTGGGGAACGATACTACTGTTACCAACGGTCATCCGGCCATAAGCAAAGATGAACTTACGCTTATATTCTCCAGCGACCGCAAGGGCGGACAAGGGGGGAAAGACCTATGGATTACTACACGAAAATCAGTGGTTGATGACTTTAATAAACCCATAAATCTCGGAGCCGCAATAAATACTCCCGGCGATGAGCAATTTCCCTTTCTTCGCAACGACACTACCTTGTACTTTGCATCCAATGGTCACCCGGGATTGGGGGGGCTGGATATCTTCAAAACCACCCTTAGGGATAATGTGTGGACCAAACCGGTAAACCTTGAAGTGCCTGTAAACTCCAGTGGCGATGACTTTGCCATGATATTTCAGCCTGGTACCGATGAAGGATTTTTAACTTCTAACCGGAGAGGCGGCCGGGGAGGTGATGATATATATCACTTTATAAACCCTCCGCTAATCTTCACTTTACAGGGAACGGTAAAGGATGACCGGACCCTGCAATTTGTACCATTGGCTACCGTTAGGTTGGTTGGCTCCGATGGAACATCCGTGGATGCTAAAACTGACCCCAAAGGCTTTTATTCATTTAGTAAATCTCAGATAAAGCCCAACACTACCTACGATATTACCGTTATTAAAGAAAATTATTTCAACAAAAAAGCGAGAGAAACCACCGTAGGTGTTGAAAAAAACAAAGATTTTATCGTTGACTTTATCCTGGAGCCGATTCCGGAAAAGCCAGTTGTATTGCCTGACATTTTATACGATCTGGCAAAATGGGATCTCAAACCACAATATCAGGATTCATTGCAGGGATTGATTAAAACACTGCTTGAAAACGAAACTGTGGTGGTTGAATTGGCTGCGCATACCGATGCCCGTGATACGGAAGAACGCAACGATATTCTATCACAGCGCCGCGCCGAATCGGTAGTAGATTATCTGATTCAGCGGGGTATTGATCCTGCACGTCTGGTGGCCAAAGGCTATGGCGAACGTGTTCCACGGGTGCTGGCCGCCGATAAAGTGAAAGATGGATTTTTATTTAAAGCCGGTACCCGGCTCACCGAATCTTATATTGATTCGCTGAACTCGACTGCTGAAAAAGAAGCCGCTCACGCCTTAAACCGCCGAACCGAATTCAGGGTATTGAGCAAGGATTTCGTGCCCAAAGCCAAGAATGTACAGATTGAGCAAAAAGTGGAAATAAAAATCAATCCCGAAGACAACATCGTGACCGTTGAATCCGGGCGGGGTAATTCCATTATTATTCCCACACTCATCAATGGATATAATACCAAAATTATGCTCGACCGAAACGACCGCGGGCTGATCTTCTCTCTGGCCGAGGCTCAGAAACTATTGCAGTCGGGGGCCATCTCTAAAGAGGATTTCGTGGGTGATGCTGCCGTAATTCTGGCAGAGGGCAGTATTGCAGACCGGGCAGTATTTGTTATTAAGAACTTCAGCATTGGACCAAAAACCACCACCAATATCGAGGCAAGTGTTTCCCATAAATTGACCGAAGGCGCCATCATGGGTGAGAGCACCATTAATATGCTGGGTAGGTTTAAGCTGGATGAAAATAACAAACAACTGATTTTTAATTAATCTCCAGACCGGCTGCATCAGCAGCCGGTTTGCTTTATAGCCGTTTACGTTATGCCGGAGGAATCCAGATACATTCAAAGAGGTGTTTCAGCAGGTAAAGAAGATGTGCATCAGGCCATCAAAAACATTGACAAAGGATTATTCCCACATGCCTTTTGTAAAATTATTCCCGACATTTTAGGCGGAGACCCCGATTGGTGTAATATCATGCATGCAGACGGTGCAGGCACAAAATCGTCCCTGGCTTACCTCTACTGGAAAGAAACCGGTGACCTGAGTGTATGGAGGGGCATAGCACAGGATGCCATTGTGATGAACACCGATGATTTGTTGTGTGTAGGTGCCACCGACAATATCCTGATATCTTCCACCATTGGGCGAAATAAGCACCTCATTCCGGGCGGGGTAATCACTGAAATCATCCGTGGAACGGAAGTATTTTTAGAGCAGATGCGTTCATACGGCATTGGCATTCATTCTACCGGAGGCGAAACTGCCGATGTAGGTGACCTGGTGCGGACAATAATTGTGGACTCTACAGTTACCGCCCGATTACCTCGTGAAAAGGTTATTTCCAATCACAATATTCAGGCTGGCGATGTCATCGTTGGACTGGCTTCTTCCGGTCAGTCATCTTACGAAAAGTCATACAATGGCGGCATGGGGAGCAATGGGCTTACCTCTGCCAGACATGATGTTTTTTCGAATTTTTATGCAGCCCAATATCCGGAAAGCTACGATCCAGCCATACCAAATAATCTGGCATACAGCGGCAGGCTGAAGCTCACCGAGCCTTCACCGATTGAAGGAATAGACATGGGTAAGTTAGTGCTTTCGCCTACACGAACCTATGCTCCGGTAATCAAAATAATGCTCGACCATTACCGGGATCATATTCATGGAATGGTGCATTGTTCCGGTGGTGCACAAACTAAGGTGTTGCATTTCATTGACAAATTACACATTATCAAGGATAACCTTTTTGAGGTTCCCCCGCTTTTTCGCATCATTCAGGAGCAATCAGGTACCAGTACAACCGAAATGTATAAGGTATTCAACATGGGCCACCGAATGGAACTATACGTGCCGGAAACAATTGCCGGTAAGTTAATTGCCATATCTGAAAACTTTGGTATAGCAGCTAAAGTGATTGGCAGGTGCGAGGAGGCAGAAATTAAAAAACTTACCATAGGGAAAGAGCAACCGATAGTATATTATTAGTGAGTGGACGTATTTGATGGGGATGGAGCGGTGAGAGATGAGCGGTGAAAGGTAAGAAATGAGAGGTGAGAGGTGAGAAATGAGAGGCCAGCAGTAAGAGATGAGCGGTGAGTGGTAAGCGACTTATGTTCTGAGTTCAAAGTTGTTATTGGCTTTGGCTAAATTTGCTTATTTGCACAAGCCCGCCGGGAGTAATTCTACAATCCGAAGCGGAGTTCGCCGAAGGTAAATTCTAATTTCGTACCTTTGCACCCTCAAAAAAAAAATTATGCTTGACAAGCTCGAAGCCATTTATAAGCGTTATCAGGAAATTGAAAAACAGATGAATGAACCGTCGGTTATGGCCGACATGAATGCTTACATCAAACTGAGTAAAGATTACAAAGACCTGCAACCCATCATTGAGGCCTATAAGAAATATGAACTGGTGGTAGCCAACCTGGCGGCCGCCAAAGAAATTCTTAATAAAGAGAAGGATGAAGAATTCCGGGCAATGGCCAAAGAAGAGATAAATGTGCTTAGCGATACGCGTGAGCAGTTGGAAACCGACATCCGGTTAATGCTTATTCCTTCAGACCCTCAGGACGGGAAAAATGCAGTGGTTGAAATCCGGGCCGGCTCAGGAGGCGACGAAGCCAGCATTTTTGCCGGAGACCTTTACAGGATGTACACCAAATTCTGTGAAACCAAAAACTGGAAAATTGACCTGGTAGAATTCACCGAAGGCACCGTTGGGGGTTACAAGGAAATTATCTTTAACATTTCAGGACAAAATGTTTATGGACAAATGAAGTACGAGTCAGGTGTACACAGGGTACAGCGCGTACCTCAAACAGAGACACAGGGCCGGGTACATACTTCGGCGGCTTCAGTGGTGGTACTGCCTGAAGCCGATGAATTTGACATCGACCTCAAACCCAGCGACATCCGAAAAGATTTATACTGTTCATCGGGGCCGGGCGGTCAGTCGGTAAATACCACTTATTCCGCTGTAAGGCTCACGCACATTCCAACAGGTATTACCGTTGCCATTCAGGATCAAAAATCGCAGATGAAAAACTTTGATAAAGCCATGGTTATTCTGCGAACCCGGCTTTTCGAACAAGAGTATCAGAAATACCTGGATGAGATTTCGAAGAAAAGAAAAACAATGGTATCTACCGGAGACCGCTCTGCCAAGGTTCGCACCTACAACTATCCCCAAAGTCGCATTACTGACCACCGTATAAACCTCACTGTTTATAACCTGTCTACATTTATGGATGGTGACATTCAGGATATGATTGATGCCCTGCAACTTGCGGAAAATGCAGAACGGTTAAAAGAAGCGGTGAATTGAGCTTAGTGACTAATGTCTAATGTCTAAATTCCTACCTCTAACCACTAACTTTTAACCTCTACCCTCTACCCTCTACCCTCAAACACACAGCTATGAATCGTCAAAACCTCATCCAACTGATAAAGAAGAAACAATCATTTCTTTGTGTAGGGCTTGACAGCGATATTGACAAAATACCGGCCCACCTTAATTATGCGGAGGATCCGGTTTTTGAGTTTAACCGTCAGATTATTGATGCCACCCTTAATTATGCAGTAGCCTACAAGCCCAATCTGGCTTTCTATGAGTCGCGTGGTATGGAAGGTTTCAAAAGTTTGCACCGAACCATGGAATATCTTGAAAAGTTCACTGATCAGTGTTTTACCATTGCTGATGCAAAGCGCGGGGATATTGGAAACACTTCCACCCAATACGCGCGTGCATTTTTTGATAAAAAAAACTCCGGATTTGATTTTGATGCGGTAACGGTAGCGCCCTATATGGGTGAAGACTCTATAAGCCCTTTCTTAAAATTTGAAAACAAATGGGTAATAGTGCTTGCACTCACTTCCAATAAAGGCGCAAATGATTTTCAGATCCGTGAAGACAAAAATAATCAGACATTGTTTGAACAGGTACTTAGAACTTCCGCTCAATGGGGGACGCCTCAGAATTTGATGTATGTAATTGGTGCCACACGCGCCGAAATGCTTGGCAAAGTTCGTGAAATAGTACCGGATCACTTCCTTTTGGTTCCTGGCGTAGGCGCGCAGGGGGGCAGCCTGAGTGAAGTAGCTGAATTTGGGTTAAATGCTGATTGTGGATTATTGGTCAATGCTTCCCGGAGCATATTATTTAGTTCGGATGGTAAGGATTTTGCCGGAAGAGCCGCTGCTGAGGCACAAAAGATGCAGAACGAGATGGCCGGTCTGCTTTCACTCAGAGGAGTAATATAAAAAAAGCTTCCCGCTGAACTACAACAGGAAGCTTGTCATTATTTTCAAAAGACACTATTCTATAACATAGGTCCAGTTGAATTTATCTGCTTCGTCTCCATACTGGATTGCCTGGAGGCGTTTGAAAAGTTTGGTAGAAATGGGCCCTGCCTCTCCGTCTTTACAGTAATTGTAAACATGTCCGGTAACCGGATCATCAATTTTACGTACGGGTGAAATCACGGCTGCGGTTCCACAGGCACCAACTTCATCAAAATCAGCCAGTTCTTCAACAGGTACAGGCCGAACCTCAACTTCCATTCCCATATCACGGGCCAGGTCCATGAGGCTCTTGTTGGTAATGGAAGGCAAAATGGTTTCCGACTCAGGAGTGATGTACTTATTGCCTTTAATGGCAAAAAAGTTGGCCGGCCCGGCTTCATCAATGTATTTCTTTTCCCTGGCATCCAGGAAGAGCGCTGCGGAATAACCGGCTGCCTGAGCTTCCATACCAGCGGTAAGACTGGCTGCATAGTTGCCACCAACTTTGTAACGTCCCGTGCCTTTTGGAGCCGCCCGGTCATGATCGCGCGCAATCTGCAGGGCTACGGGCTTAAATCCTTCTTTAAAATAGGGTCCTACCGGTGTTACGAAAATCATAAATAAATATTCATCTGCCGGACTAACACCAACCCTGGCTCCTGTTCCTATAAGTAATGGCCGAAGATACAGTGATGCCCCGGTACCATAGGGAGGCAGAAACCGTTCGTTTAACTTTACAACTTTTTTCAATGCCTCAAGAAACAGTTCATGCGGCACTACAGCCATCATGATGCCTTTGGCAGAGCTTTCCATGCGTTTTGCATTCTCTTCCCAGCGAAACAAACGGATCTTACCGTCTTTGCCTCTAAAGGCTTTCATACCTTCAAAGGCTTCCTGCCCGTAATGTAATGCCGAAGCAGCCATGTGTATAGGAATATGTTCGGAAGAAGATACTTCAAGTTCCCCCCATTTTCCGTTTCTGTAGTAACAACGTACGTTGTAGTCAGTTTTGATGTACCCAAAGGGTAATCGTGTCCAGTCGAGCTCTAACATGATTATATATTTTAAGTGGTTTTAAAATCCATCCTTAATGTGGGCTAAATTAGGAACTTTTCACCGAACGGCAATCGGTTTCAGAAAATATTATTTCAAACGGTAGAAAACAAGATTATTTTACCCGAATGACAATAAATAATCATCAAAAATAAATATATGACAATATCTAAAATGGAATCTTTGAGGCCATTTTGAAAAATAAAAGGAAAAAAATATCGCAAAGCCACGAAGCACCAGACTTGACAAATAATTGTATATCAGAGAATTAAATTTTGTAATTTTTTAATCCTGCCTGTTTGCGCACGCAGACACGTCCCTGACTCTTTGTGGCGAAAATGCTCCATCCGGACCAGGCTCAATATATAGGAATCATTCTGATCACGCTTAGAGAAGGATTTAATGTCATCAACTTTTTTAATCACATAAATTTGGGTTTTTAATTTCCAACAGATGGCTCATTAGTAAAAACAATTAGCTTTGTAATGACAATTAAAGGTAATAATGCTCAACGAAAAACCGGAATTTCTTTTGGCGGTAGATGCAGGAGTAAAAACTGGCCTGGCGCTGTTTGATAGTTCAGGGAAACTGCACTGGCATCGCTCCCACAATATGGGGTCGGTGCCTGCACTCAGGAAGGCGGCCTTTCATTTGGTGAATGCCATTCCGGATTTAAAGTACATTGTGGTAGAAGGCGGAGGACAGATTGCCGGCATATGGAAAAAAATGGCGGAACGCTACGGTATTAAATTTATAATGACTGATGCGCTTCACTGGCGACGCGACTTATTATACTCACGTGAACAGCGTTCCGGGGAAACTGCCAAGCAGATTGCCGTTGAGATGGCCATACGATTTTTAAAAGAAAATGGAACTCCCCCTGCACAAACACCTTTGCATGATTCCGCCGAAGCTATCTTAACGGGTGTATGGTATTGCCATCAGCTTGGCTGGCTAAAACAGAAGCCCAATCTGCATTAAATTGCCTTTCTTAAAGTCAGCACTTAAAAGTCACAATTGAGCCAGGCATTACCGATAATTAATGCTAGTCGCATATTCCATATCAACAATAAGATTAGTTGAAAATGAAGGGGAATTATAATTTCTTATCAGAAACCTATTAATAGCAAATATTCATTACTCATTGCGTTCGGCCATTCAGATTATAGCAATAATCATTATTTGGGGTGGAAAAAGAAGACGGGCTGCCTCCCTTCACTATCCCTTAAAAGTCGTGTTTAAGTCTGCTATTCGGATCGAAGCGATGGATTCTTTTTATTTTTCCGGTCACTATTGCAAAAATAAATACAAACATTTTTATAGTAAATTAAATAAATATTACCTTTGTGTAAAATCCTGATTATTGTTTTGATCAAATCAACGTAATTTTTTCAGACCAATCTAACTTGATAAAAATGCATCAAACTACTACTGTTCATTTTCCTCCACGCGACAATCAGTCATTAAAAGAGGATTATGATTTCATAGTTTCCAATAAACTTGCCACCTCAATACTCGATGGGCTACCCGTAATAAGTATGCTGTTAAATACGGAGCGTGAACTGGTATTCGGTAACCAGGCACTATTAAACGCCTTACAGGTTGAAGATATAAATTCATTGCTGGGTTTAAAACCAGGAGAACTTTTTGGATGTAACCATGCCCTGGGCACAAAGAGTTGTGGCAGTTCAAAAATATGCCAAACCTGTGGCGCTTTCATATCTGCCATCCAATGCCTGGATTATGGAGAAAGTGTAGAGGAATGCACCTTGAATACTCCGAATGGCACCCTCAATCTAAACATTACCAGCAAGTTAATCGATTTTGAAGGCAAGGAATTCATCCTTTATACCATGCAGGACATCAGTAACGAAAAAAAAAGACTGATGCTCGAGCGAATATTTTATCATGACATCCTAAATACCGCGCACAACATTAGCGGAATGGCTGAATTGTTAATGTCTGGTGACTTTAAAGACAGCAATGGTGAGTTTCTCTCATTGCTCTATAAAGCATCATCGCGTATGATTGATGAAATCAACACCCACCGGTTGATCTCTTTCGATAAAGAAATCGAGCAGGTCAGACACAAAACAAAGGTTAATTCTATTGAATTCTATCATGAGATGAGGACTGAATTTAAGTCATTCACAAATGAAGAAAATTTATTTCATCTCGACAACCGCTCAGAAGCCTTTGACTTTGAAGTAGATAAAGTTTTGTTTAACCGGGTGGTTACCAATATGATAAAAAATGCCTTTGAAGCTGAAATGCTCAATGCCCCGGTAACCCTTGGTCTTATTTCCATGAAAAACAAAGGAGCCATGATTTGGGTTCACAACCCATCGTTTATGGACGATGATATCCAGATGCAGGTATTTAACCGCTCATTTTCTACCAAAAGCAGTGATCGCGGCTTAGGTACGTACAGCATGAAAATCATCACTGAGCGCTATCTGAAAGGTAAAATATATTTTACCAGTAAACCCAGTAGTGGAACTACGTTTATCCTTGAGATTCCGGGATAGATTTGCCGGCAGCTACCATTTCTTTCCATTGATGAGCCCATTATAAAGACCCTTCTTTTTGCCCTTTTGCCACCAGGGCACCGAAGATTACCGTGTGCGCCTGCCGCGTGCATATACAGGCATGCAGGCTGACCTTTGTGTTCAGGGGCGTTTTGTATTTTTACCCTTTCAGACTATACTCATAGACAATTCCGCCAAATTGGCAGTTTAGTGGCCATGGCATAGCCTTTGCTTTCGCCCCTGCATCATATAAACCTAAAATTTGTTTAAATATGCAAACGGGAAAAATAAACGTACAAACGGAAAACATTTTTCCGATTATCAAAAAATTCCTTTACTCTGACCATGAAATATTTCTCAGAGAACTGATATCTAATGCCGTAGATGCCACCCAGAAGCTGAAGACCCTTTCCAGCATGGGTAAATTCAAAGAAGAGCTTGGCGATTTAACCATTGAAGTTTCAATAGATGAAAAAGCCGGCACCCTTACTGTAAAAGACAAGGGAATCGGTATGACCGCAGAGGAAGTAGACAAATACATCAACCAGATTGCCTTCTCGGGAGCCGAAGAGTTCATTAAAAAATACAAGGGCAAAAGCGAAGCTGATGCCGCCCAGCTTATCGGGCACTTTGGGCTCGGGTTTTACTCATCGTTTATGGTATCGAAAAAAGTAGAAATCCGCACCAAAACTTATAAAAAAGGGCCGGGCACTAAGGCCGTTAAATGGGAATGTGATGGAAGCCCCGAGTATACCCTGGAAGAAATTGAAAAATCAGAACGTGGCACCGAAATTATTCTGCACATCGCTGATGATTCCAAAGAATTTCTCGAAGAAGCGCGCATATTGAGCCTGCTGAAAAAATACTGTAAATTCCTGCCCGTGCCCATCCGTTTTGGCAACGAAAAAACCTGGGAGAAAATAGAAGGTGAAAAGGATGAAAAAGGCAATGATAAATACGACGAGATTGAAAAACCGCGCATTATCAATAATGTCAATCCTGCCTGGAAACAAAAGCCAGTTGACCTCACCGAAGAAGACTACAAGAACTTTTACCATGAACTGTATCCGTCTACTTTCGAAGAGCCTTTGTTTAATATACACCTGAATGTTGATTACCCATTTAACCTTACCGGAATTCTGTATTTTCCAAAGGTAAAACGCAACATAGAAGTACAGAAAGAAAAAATCCAACTTTACTCCAATCAGGTTTTTGTCACCGATTCAGTGGAAGGCATTGTACCCGACTTCCTTACGCTTATGCATGGAGTGCTTGACTCACCGGATATCCCATTGAATGTTTCACGTTCGTATCTTCAAAGCGATGCCAATGTAAAGAAAATATCCAACCACATTATGAAAAAGGTGGCAGATAAACTGGAGGAACTTTTCAAAACTGACAGGGCAGACTTTGAGAAAAAATGGGATGATATCCGTATTTTTATTGAATATGGAATAATATCAGAGCCGAAATTCTACGAAAGGGCCGAAAAATTCTGTCTTCTGAAAAACACCAAAGAGCAATACTTTACTTTCGAAGAGTATAAAAAACACATTGGTGATGCCCAGACTGATAAGGATAAGAAGACGGTTTATCTGTATACCTCTGATGTTCAGGAACAACATACCTTTATTGAAACAGCCACTGATCGTGGCTACGATGTACTGGTGATGGATGGACCGCTGGATAACCATTTCATCAACACCCTGGAACAAAAATTTGAAAACACCACCTTTGCCCGCGTAGATGCTGATGTTATTGACAAATTGATTGCCAAAGAGGACGCCATGCCGTCGAAACTCAGCGATGAGGAGAAAGAAAAGCTCAAACCTGTATTTGAACAGGCAGCAGGAGGTACACATTATACCGTAAGCTTTGAAAGCCTGAGCGAAAATGAATTGCCGGTTCAGATAACCCGTCCGGAATTTATGCGCAGAATGAAAGACATGTCAATGCTTGGCGGTGGAGCCTCATACATGGGAAATTTCCCTGACGCCTATAACCTGATTGTTAATGGAAATCATCCTTTGGTGAGCAAAATTAATGCTGAAAACGATGAAGAATCACGTAAACGCATGGCCAGGCAAATGGTTGATCTTGCGAAGTTGTCTCAGAACCTGTTAAAAGGTGAAGAGTTAACCAGCTTTATACGTAGAAGTCTTAGTAACTTATAAACCTGAAATGAAATGCCCTGCCTGAGGTGGGGCGTTTTTATTTTAATTAACGACAAATCCATTTTTTTAATTATTTTAGCCTGATCAAAACTTCAACAAAAATGAAAAAATCACTCATTGTTATTCTGGTAATCGTCGGAATAGTCTTATTGCTGGTACTGTCGCTCAGTGGCCGTTATAATAAATTGGTAACTCAGGAAGAAACAGTTACTGCTGCCTGGTCGCAGGTTGAAAACGTGTATCAGCGGCGCGCTGATCTTATTCCCAATCTTGTAAATACCGTAAAAGGGTATGCTGACTTTGAAAAAGGCACCCTTACTGCAGTTATAGAGGCCCGGGCCAAAGCAACCAGTACCACCATTGATCCCGGTAATTTATCTGAAGCCAGCCTGGAGCAATTCCAACAGGCACAGCAAGGCCTGGGTTCAGCCCTTTCACGGCTGATGGTCGTTATAGAACGCTATCCCGACCTGAAAGCCAATCAGAATTTTTTGGATCTTCAGGCACAGCTCGAAGGCACTGAAAACCGCATCGCAGTTGAAAGACGTGCTTTTAATGAAACTGCTCAGGCCTACAATACTACCATCCGCAGATTCCCCGATAATATCATCGCCGGTCTATTTGGATTTGATAAGAAAGCCTACTTTAAATCCGACACCGGAGCAGAAAATGCACCTGAGGTTAATTTTGAAATGAATTAATCAGCCGGGAACAACTATGCCACAGTCTGCCAAATCATTTTTCACCAAAGAGCAACAGGAAGATATTCTTCAGGCCATACTCAATGCTGAACTCGACACATCAGGCGAGATAAGGGTACACATAGAAAACAAATGTCCCGGAGATGTCTTCGACAGAGCTACCCAAATTTTTAAAAAGCTGAAAATGGACCAAACCAAACTTAAAAACGGGGTCCTTTTCTACCTGGCAATACATAACCGTTCATTCGCAATTCTGGGCGATTCGGGTATCAATGCAGTTGTGCCTGATAACTTCTGGGAAAGCACTAAAGTTCTCATGATCAATTATTTTAGAGACGATCATTTTGCAGAAGGACTGATTGCTGGAATTCAGCAGGCCGGACTTCAGCTTAAAGAACATTTTCCCTATGAGTTAGATGATATCAATGAACTTAAAGATGATATTTCATTTGGAGAAAATTAAAACATGAGATACACCATGACTTTTTTCAGGAAATCCGGGACTTTGCTCCTCATTATATCCCTGCTTGCTTTTGTATTTTGTGCAAGTGCCGGAGTTCCTGAAAAACCGAATCCACCCAGGCTGGTGAATGATTTTGCCGGAATTCTGTCATCCGATGAGGTTGCAAGACTTGAACGTAAACTTGTGGATTATAATGACACTACATCAACCCAGATTACCGTAATTACACTGAATAGCCTGGATGGCTATGACATTAATGACCTGGCTCAACGCATTGGAGCAAGTTGGGGTGCCGGCCAAAAAGCCTATGACAATGGTGTAATTATGCTGATTAAACCTAAAACAAGCCGTGAAAACGGACAGGCAGCCATTGCAACCGGATATGGTATGGAAGAGATCATTCCGGATGCAATAGCCCGCCGTATAGTTGATAATGAAATGATACCACTGTTTCGTGAAAACAATTACTATGGAGGCATCAATGCAGGCATCAACGTAGTTATGGACCTTGCATCCGGACGTTTCAAAGCGGAGGATTATGAAAAGAAAGGCAGCATCCTGGACTTTATCATTCCTATACTCATTATTTTACTGATTATTTTCTTTATGAGCCGGGGTCGTGGAAAACGTCATCACAACATTGGAAGCTCCGATCTGCCCTTTTGGCTGCTCATGTCTATGATGGGTAGTGGGGGTGGAAGTCGCAGCTCATCAGGTGGATGGGGCGGTTCATCCGGAGGCTTTGGCGGTGGCGGTGGCGGCTTCGGAGGTTTCGGCGGTGGCGGATTTGGAGGCGGAGGAGCCAGCGGTAGCTGGTAGCCCCACAATACAGCCTGCTCATTATTATTACCTATCGGGAGGTTAAAAAAACGCAGTTACAACAGGGTGTCAATTGCGTTTAGACACCGGACGTAAGATAATAGAATTATTTTCTAACTTTATTCTCATGCTGTTGGTATATGGAATTTTTCTCTTTACATTTGATGTGTTTTTATACAGCTTCTTTTTAAACCCGGACAAGCTGGTGTAAGCCCATCAATGGGACTGACCGGGCGGAGCTGTGAATAGAAAGGAGATTTTACATGAGAATGAAGGGCTATTATCAAAGATTTAACACCTTGAGATAATGGGGAAAGTTGTAATTACATTGGCTCATGACACCCACCGCGACAATGCAGTGGTGAGCCTGCGTTTTGAGAAAGATTACACCATTATTGACAAGGTCAAGAGCATAAAAGGTGCTGCATGGAGCCAGAGCCGGGGGTTTTGGTATATTCCCCAAAGTGATTTTAGTTTGAGTGAGGTTTTCGACATACTTTCACCAGTGGCTTTTTTGGATTATTCGTCACTCCAAACGGGCAAACCAACGATTGAAAAGAAAGCAATAATTCAAAATACACCTATCAGTAAATTAGACGAATTATCTGAAGCCAGTAAGATTGAGATTGAGGCATTCAGGAAATGGATGATTCAGAAACGATACGCTGAAAATACGCTGAAAATTTATACCCATTGCCTCACTAATTTTTTTCGGTATTATGCCGCGAAAGAAATTTATGGAATCACAATCAAGGACATCGAAAGCTTTAATTTCGGGTTCATTGTCAAAAACAAATACTCACCAAAAACACAAAACCAGTACATAAGCGCCATTAAGACCTTTTACATCAAAATGAAGGGCATCAAGCACGAGATTGCCAACTTGGAACGCCCCATTGAGGGGCAGAAACTACCTAAAGTAATACCGATTGAAACCATGCAATCATTTTTGGCAGGTATCTCCAATATAAAACACAAAACGGCACTCACCACTATTTATTCGCTGGGCTTGCGCAGAAGCGAATTGCTGAACCTGAAACTTACCGAAATCAGTTTTAAAAGGGATGTGATAGAGATAGTTAATGCCAAAGGCAAAAAGGACAGAGATTTGCCTTTGCCTAAGAAGTTAAAGGAATTGATTGCTACTTATTACAGGCAATTTAAACCAGAAGTATGGTTGATTGAAGGTCAAAAAGCCGGCAGTCAATATTCTGCCACAAGTCTTGAAAAAATCTTTCATAAATATTTGGACAAGACTATTAAAACCCATACTTTTACGCTGCATAGTTTGAGGCACAGTTATGCAACACATTTGTTAGATATGGGCGTAGATTTAAGGATAATTCAGGAGTTGTTGGGGCACAAAAGTAGTCGGACAACTGAAATTTATACGCATGTTAGCATGAAGAATTTAAAAAACGTAAAAAACCCGCTGGATGAACTTGAGATATAACAGCCCAAAAGGTGTACATATCCGCAGCCGTTTGTCGGATAAGGTTACAAAAGGTGGGGATATAAGAAGTTAGGTGTCATACCAAAAAGAGCAACACTATGAAAAGGATAATTCTATTAACAC